>TBL_comb47_HYPODRAFT_10000010_pt1 | contig 229736 bp, 191 predicted proteins | sample TroBogypolimnion_40_FD_10682 | JGI IMG/M metagenome (IMG submission 10682)
AGAGGCGAGGGTTCCTGATAATGAAGATGTTGAAGAGCCCGCTGATTTTTCCCATCTTTTTTCAGATGTGAAAAAGAGCGAATAGCGTAAATCGGTTCAGGGACATCTTACTTGATTCTAACCAAGCAATCCACCGGTTGAACCGGTAACGCTATCGCTAGACCATGCCTATTTAAGTAAATATTTTTTAAATAGTTAGGGCAATCATCATATGATTACCTATATCACACCAGACCTGCTAAAAGTTGCTGCTTCGGTATTTGGTATTGTCAGGTTCCCTGACGCGATAAAAATAATCCAAAAGCTGATATGAAGTTAACGCAAAATATACCGGTGAATAAATGAAAACACACTCAACAGAATCCAAGCCCTCCGCCACCTCATCAGAAAATCATGATCAGCACTATTTCAGATTCCATCTTCCACACCTGCATTTAGCCTCAGTTTATGGCGATGATTGGTTTGCGCTCAAAGCTGAAGCCTTCGCACGATTTTTTGGAACTCCTGTTTTCCTTGTGGCCCAGACTATTATCGTAGCAATCTGGATAGGAGCCAATGTTCTCGGATTCGCCAAGTTCGACCTTTACCCTTTCATACTCCTCAATTTAGCTTTCAGTCTCCAGGCAGCTTACGCAGCACCGCTTATCCTGCTTGCACAGACACGACAGGCTGAAAGAGACAAGGTCCACTCTCAAGCTGACGCACAACACAGGGAGGCACTTGCCCAGGCTAATGACCAGCGACTGGCGCTCGCTGCCCAACATTCGGAACAGATGATAACGTTACTCCAACAGAATACACAATTAACTGAAATCACTCAACAATTGAGCCAGCGCATTGAAGGATTGACCCGTGAGATACACGGTAAAATCCTGCAAAAAAACACAGAATCATAACAAATAAGTTATGTATATACAGAGAGATATGAACAACAAAAAATTCAAATATTGGTTTCCAGTTTTTCTTTGGATGAGTTTCATTTTTTGGATGTCGACAGGAACATTCTCTTTCGAACACACCTCAACTATTATCGTTCCTATAATAAAATTCATCGTCAGTGAAATTTCAGACGAGAAAGTAAATTTTATTCACGGGCTCATTCGAAAATCAGGTCATGTTACTGAATATTTTATTTTGGGCTGCTTGGTGCTGAACGCTTTTTGTGCCGGAACGATATCAACATTAACTCGTAAGCAAATATTCTATTCTCTCTTGATCGTTGCTTTGTATGCTTCAAGCGATGAGTTCCATCAATCTTTTGTGGCAACAAGGACGGCGTCAATAATCGACGTTGGAATCGACACCGTCGGAGGCGTTCTTGCGATCAGCATTGTCGCACTTTGGCGATCAGCAATGCTGTGTAGAAAATAAAAAAGGCAGAGCCGTTAAGCCCTGCCTGGGTTCTAAATACAGCCAGATATGAAAGGTACAACCCAAAGAATATTATCGCTTCTTTTCTCTTAATTTTGAGTTTTGAATTACTTACCGATGTTTGCCGTTCTGTTGTTATGTTTTCTTCGATAGATATTTCCACTCGCCCTGTTCTGCTCTCTGGTTAACTTGGCCTTGTCTCTTGCTGTGAGGTTGCCGTTATCCCTGGCAGCCATACGCGCTTCTCTCTGCTTGATCCTGGCTTGTTGAGCTTCAAGTTTACCAGCTTCACCAGGTGTCAACTGACCACTCTGGATTCCCTGGTTAATCCTGTTCTGTTGGTTAACCTCTCTCTGCTGAATGCCGGGGTCATTATCTGCCGCGAAAGCAGTAGCAACAGCAAACAAACAGGCAATACTTCCAGTGAAAATCTTTGTGACAATCTTTTTCAAAACAGCTCCTCGTCGTCGTAAAATTTTGAAATGTGAAAACCCTAAAACTTCTAATTGCATCAACTGAAAACGTAGCCCTCAGTCGAGACAAACCTGTGGGAAATTATGTGATGGCAGGTTGCTGTGACAAAATAACAATAAGACAGCCATCACATCAATGGATGAATAGCTCCGGTTTCTTCAATAATCACAGGGTATCCTTCGATTAATTTCGGTATCATTCTCTTGAGCTTATCAGTTTTCTTAACTACCATCACCTTCAGACAGAGTGTCTTGTCATCCGGAAGCAGCCCCACGTAAATACCAACAACACCCGATACGGCAAGCAACTCCTTCTCGTGGTCTCTAAGGGCGGAATTGATATCCTTTTTATCCATGGTTCCCTGGTGTTCGGTTTGATTGACCGGGCTCCGCGTGTTGATACCACATGCTGTTGGCATCAACATTAAGGCCAAAACAGTACAGAACCCGAGCGTGCGCAATCTTTCCAAATTCATCTACCCCGCCTAGTTGTTTTAGTTGCCAACCATACTGGCAGTGCCGCCTAATTTTCCGCTGATATATGTCAGAACATCGTTTATAGGATTTGCCACAGCAAGAGTAGTGCTTCCAGCAAATAACAGGCCTACGGCTTTAGGATTAATTGTTACATCTTCCACCATAAGGGAACCAGAGTCACCAGACGCAAGAAAGGAACTGGAAGGATTTTTAATTATAATCTGCCCGGTGAAAGTCTTGGTAAAGGCCGTACCACCGGCGCATTCATTTTCATAGGTTACTGACACTGTAGCGTTCAAACCCGTTATAATGCTATGGGTAAGTTTGGAGGTTCGACCACTCTTCTTGACAGCTTTGTTGAGTGAAGCGGGAATTGTTGCACTTGAAATCGTCCCGATCTCTAGGATAGAGCCTGTGGCGTTCACCATCCCAGGCACAACCTGTGCTAAGGAAACATCAACGTTTGAGTTCGGCAACGAACTAATTTTACGTAGGCTCCCAACCTTCTGGGCTTTACTGGCACTGCAGCCTACGTCAATCAGTCCAGGCTGAATGATGGGATCTCCCGTTGCTGAAACTTTCTGATTTCCTCCAGAGACAATATCAGCCTCAAACACATGATAGTTACTCATTATATATTGAGTCGAACCTACTTTAATCAGCGAGCCGAGGGTGCCGCCACAGCAATAACCGTTAGCAAGGTCATAGCTCCAGCCGCCAGAGGTTCCTAGCTGAATTGGGGCGGCTTGCTTTACTGTGTGCGACACGGAAGAAGTTGTAAAAGCATGAAATGGCTCTGTCAATTCAACAGTAATATTCTCGCCATGCAGATTGCTCGGTATATTTCTAACACTTTTTGCGGGATGTTTTCCATGTTGGTTTACATAGACCACTATCCCTGGTTCACCGTTCTCGTCATGTCCTATAGCAGTTCCAATCACATCTTCCATAGCCATAACTTCCGGTTTCACCTTCTCATGGACTGTAATTAATTGGTGGATGCGCGGATGGTTATAACTCCACTCCTGTTCTGGGTGAATAGCAGCGGAGGCAAATACACTCAGGCAGAGTAATGTCCCAATTGTGCTTGCCATGCCCAATATTGTTTTCAACAATTGACTTTCTTTCATGGGGAAGCTCCTATTATTTTTCTTAATACCAACCGCTAAGCTAGCGTTACTTATAGCGCATAAAGATTTGCTTTTCATTTTGATATTAAAGCAATAAAAAGGCCATTGTTTTCAAGTTATAGAGGCACTGTGTATTCTATTAATTTCATTAAATTATTTGTATGCTCGAGGACGTTTAGCACCTGAAGCCATCAACGATCAATTACAATATCGAATTACACCCATAAGGTTGATGGTCACCCCCGAGAAACATAAGGGGATCGACAACAAATAAGGTGACAAGATTATTTCCAGCGGTATGACACCTTATCTATTCCGAGGAAGGCTATTTGATTAGGATGTAAGAAGAAAATGCTTATCAACTGGAGAGCGCCATGTCCGAAAAAATCACTTATAGTGTGTTCGACATTGGTAATCCGGCCAAAAGTTAGGTGGTAGGGAAAAAGTGGACACTTTCTTAAGAGCGGGCTAAAGCCGAACAAGGAGGTGTTCAATGACAAAGAAAGGGAAGAGATACACAAAAGAGTTCAGGGAATCTGCCGTCAAATTGATCACGGAACAAGGTAACAGACTGCTGAGGCGCTCGGAATCTCGGTATTAATTCAACCATACTGGGGCGCTGGAAACGTGAGATTGAAGGCGCTGGTACTGGCAGCACATATTCAGCAAGTGCAAAGGACATGCAGGCTGAGTTGACTCGCCTTCGAAAAGAGAATCACCGCTTAAGAATGGCGCGTGAAATCTTAAAAAAAGCGACGACCTTCTTTGCGAACGAATCGGGGGGCGGTATCAAATGATCGATACCGAAAGGAAGGCATACCCAATATCCCTGTTAGGTAGATTATTGCAAGTACCCAGGACCGGATACTATTCTTGGCTAACACGTGGAAAATCAGCGCGGCAGAAAGAGTATGAATTTATGCTTCCCTTTGTTCAACAGGCCCATGAAATATCTAAGGCGACATATGGGGCTCGACGGATCTCGGAAGAAGTCGAGGCTCACGGAAAGCCCTGTGGTCGGGTCAAGGCAAAGACCCTGATGAAATTAGCAGGAGTTGCTGCGAAACAGAAAAGGACATTCAAAATAACCACTGACAGTAAACATAACCTGCCGGTTGCGCCGAATCTACTGAATCGAGAGTTTGAGGTAGCAGAGCCCGACCAGGTGTATGTATCCGACATTACCTATATCTGGACAAGCGAAGGCTGGCTGTATTTGGCTATAGTACTCGATCTCTTTTCTCGACAGATTGTGGGTTGGTCTTTGAATAGCCGGATGAGTCGAAGGCTCGTCATGGATGCACTGCAGATGGCAATCTGGCGTCGCCGACCAGCGCCAGGCCTGCTTTTCCATTCGGATAGAGGGAGTCAGTATTGCAGTGCAGATTTCCAAAATATGCTGAAAAAACATAAAATGATCAGCAGTATGAGCCGGAAAGGTAATTGCTGGGATAATTCCATGGCTGAAAATTTTTTTGGCAGTTTGAAAACCGAGCGAGTTTTCTTCTCAAACTATCCGACAAGAGACGAGGCCAGGAAGGATATCGTTGACTACATCGAAATGTTTTACAACAGCAGAAGACGGCATTCATACTTGGGATATGTCAGCCCCAAGGAGTTCGAGAAAAGCAAGCTTCTGAAAAAAGCTGCTTAGCAATGTGTCCACTTTTACTTGACCACCTCAAATCAGTTTTTTTTGCAAAAAAAACAATCAAAGGTATTTACAAAAATGATTAGTTGCCCGAAGTGTTCTCATCAACAGGAGAACCAAAAGGAATGTGAAGCCTGCGGTTTACTTTTTCACAAATTCGAACGCGTGCAAAAAAGTAAACTAGAAAAAGAACAAATAACTGAACAGATATCTCTTGAACCCAAGAGAAAAATTTCATTTCTAAAGTTTGCCTCGCCTCTTATTTTAGTGATTCTGACCGCTTCAATCACATATTACTTTACTAGCGGCACTAATAAACGGATTTCTGTGGATACTGTAAACATTCCAACATCACCAGTTGTTGTAGTCCCTGCTAATAGTCCTGTTGATTCACCCAAGCCTCAAAGCGTAGCAGATAGGCCTCCTCAAAATCTCATTAGTAGAACCGAAGTAACTAATGGATACAGTATCAGAAACGCAGAAAAAGGAACCGTAGCAATAGTAACTCCAGTATCGCAAGGTTCTGGTTTTTTTATTAACGAAAATCAAATTATCACGAACAAACATGTTGTTAAATCAGACCAGAGCAAATTAAGCGAAATTCGTGAACGAGTAGAAAATATCCGAATTAAAATGGCACTCGAACACGGTGAAATTAAAGAGTTACGCCAACAATTGCCCCTTATCAGAGAAGGAGCAACTCGTCAGCATGTGATCCTCGTTATACAAGAAAAAGAGCAGGGGTTGACCAAAGCACAGCAGATTTTGGAAGCAGAGGTAATGAAATTTGAAAAAATGCAAAAGGAGATATTTGCCAACGATATAAAAGTTGTCATGTTTGACGGTAGCGAATCTGTTGCTCAAAGATTAGAGCTCAGTTCAAATAAAGATTTGGCTATATTAACGATCAGCCCTGCTACAACACCTGATCACCTGAAGTTCCCTCCTAAAAACAGCTTATTGCGTCAAGGCGACAAGGTTTATGCCATTGGCAACCCGAAAGGATTTCATAATACTATGACTTCCGGTATTTGTTCAGGCTATCAGCAAAATCAAGGGACTAAAGAAATTTGGTTACAGACGGATGCCGCAATCAATCCAGGCAACAGCGGTGGTCCTTTGGTTGACGAGCGTGGTTTTGTTTATGGCGTTAATACGTTGAAATATGGTGATGGGCTTGGTTTCGCAATCCCTATCCAAACTGTAATTGAAGAGTTTTCCTTAAATTAGTCGTTGGTACGAAAAAACCGAGCTTCATTCATAGGGTCGCTAACCGTTTTTTTCGTTTCGGAAGAATAATGGGGCCAGACCACAAAAAAGGTAAAAAGATTATTTTTCAGCGGTATCCAGGATACATGCATCCCGGCATACGAGGGAAGCGTTGATATACAATGGTGAACCCGGGGTCAACTCCTAGTGCTCTGGGGGCCTTTTTAATGATTTAAGATGTTTTTTAATGATCTTGAATTACACAAAACCCTTGTTTTGTGCTGGATGGAATCGCCTTGATCTTCTTCTGAGGGCCTCTCACGCCGGTGTCCTACCCTCTGCAATTCAGTTACAGTATTCTCTCTCAATCCATTCCTTTCGACATTGTCAAATAGCCCCTTACTCGATCAGGTTGGCATTCTGATCTGACTTGACGTTATTATTCTAAAGGAGGTGACGCTATGGAATCCACACAAAAAAGAGCCACAATTTATCTCGATCCGCTGTTGCATAAAGCGTTGAAGCTAAAATCAATGGAAACTTCAAAATCTATATCCACCTTGGTTAATCAAGCTGTCAGAGAGGCCCTTGCAGAAGATGCGACGGATATAGCCGCTTATGAAGATCGGATCAATGAACCGGTGATCAGTTCTTCCGAAATGGTAAAAAGGCTGCAACAAGATGGCCGAATATGAAATCCTTTTTAAGGAATCAGTCTACAAGGAATTAAAAAGTATTCCAAAGACCGATTTGAAAAAAATCTTGTCAAAAATTTAGCAGCTTATCGACGATTCACGCCCAACAGGTAGTCAAAAGCTTACAGGATTTGATTTGTATCGAGTCCGGCAAGGTCAGTATAGAATTGTTTACTCGATTCAGGATAACGAGCTTCTTATTCATGCTGTGAAAGTCGGACACAGAAAAGCTATTTGCCGTTAAGTTAAAGCGTATCACACCGGCATCACATGATGATTATTCTTCTTTCAAATTCAAAATGTTACAAGAATAATAGCGGATCAAAATCCCGCGTCGTTCACCAAAATTTTAGCCCCTAGCAGACATTCTGCTAAGGGGCTTTTTTGGTTTTGTGCACCTCTTCCCCTTTTTTTACTTAACTTCCACGACGGCATTCATGACTTTACAGCCAACCTGGGCAACCTGTGGATCAATGATACCCAGGTTGAAATCATTAACTTTCTTAGTCTCGCCGGGGTTCAGTATCTCAAAAATTATCACCGTATTATTACCTATCCTCGTTCCGCTCTTTGCGTTTCCGTCGCACGACACCATGACCTCTTTCCACGTTGTTTTCGAACGATTAACTAAGAGGAAATCAGCAATAATAACATTGCCAGACCCACTCTTACTCCAATGGAGATTTTCCAGAACAGGAAAGTTATTTTCAACCTTCACCTGAGCGGGAGCCTCATCTATATTTTTTTGCGCTGAACTTGTCGGATCTTGTGAGGTAGCAAGCGGCACCCCAAAAAGACATACACCTAAAAAAAAAATATTAGCATCCTGCCTATTCGCATACAACGTCCCCCTCCAACAATCTGCCCATATATCATTATTTGGTCCCTGCACATAAAATAAGGTCGGGGTTTTCCCTGGTAAAGTGAAAATCACCTCCAAGGCGTTTAAGTGTTCAACTGCGGAGTATCCTTCTCGGTGAAAACCCTGAATGAGGTGCACCGGTACCAGCAGTTCCTGGAACGGTTCTTGGGGCAGATTACACCGATCTTGACAATCTCTCTTAACGCAGGATAATTAACTTTTAAGTCCTATATATATTAGCGATACCTCAAAGGAGCCGAATCATGTTTATGACTATGCAAAAAAAACTCTCGTTTTTGAGCCTGTGCCTCTTGGTCTTTCTCACTACTAATGCCTTGGCAACCGATATCCCCAAACTGAAACCAGGACTTTGGGAAGTCAAGATGCAGATGGAAGGGGTTCCCAATATGGACCCGGTGCAGCAATGCATAGATCAGAACACCAATAGTGTTATGCAGCAGGAAGCAAAAGAAGATGCATCTAATTGCAAAGTCATGGTAGTCAATCGTGCAGGTGACAAAGTTACAATTCGTTCTGAATGCAAGCTTGAAGAAATGACCATTACCTCAGATAATATTTTTGAGGGGAGTTTTGATTCAGCCTATAAGGCAACAATAAAAACCCATTATAATCCTCCGCGCGATGGTGGCATGAATGAAACCAGCATGACCCTAGAAGCCCGCCGGCTTGGTCCGTGTCAACCTGGACAAAAACCTGGCGACGTCATCATGCCACAATAATTCGTCCCCAAAATAAAGTTCCACAAATTAAGTGAGATGTACGGACCAATAACAAAGGGGGAACCACCATGGCCGACGGCTATCCTCGATCGGTTGGTGCTTATCTCGGATAAAACTTGGGAAAGATGAAGAATGTTCATTTTTACAACTAGCTAAAATATAATAAAAAGGCTCGGAGAGGTAGGCTATTGGGCAACCTTGTATACCGATGGGGAGCGCCCAGATCACCTCAAAGATAGCAGTATCTAAAAGCTAACATGTGGAACACCAGATGAAAAACACGGATAGATTTTTCGTACAACTCAACAAATTTCTAGAATCTGAGCAGGGTACATTGCCGATTTTCAGTGCTGTATCCCTTCGGATTCAGCTGGAATTAATCAAGGATTCCCCTGACCTCAAGATTATCGAAAAACTCATTATTGAAGACCAGTCACTATCCAGTACTGTTTTGAGAATAGCTAACTCTGTTACTTATTTCGGGCTGGTTGAGACGACCACGGTAAGGGCTGCAATTGTAAGGCTCGGGATGGCCGAGATCATGCGAATTGTCTGCGCTGATATTAATAATACCTTGTTTAGTTCTCACGATGGCCAGATTGACACCATTATGAAAAAATTATGGCAACATTCAGTGGGATGCGCCTTTGCCGCAGGCATTCTTGCAAATAACATAGGTTGCAGCGTGAAGCGTGAAGAGGCTTTTTCCGCTGGGCTTTTTCATGATATCGGTAAATTGCTCATTCTTAAGGTTATCGATGAAAAAAGAAAGAAGTACAAGTTGTTTGAAATCTCGAATGAAGTACTCATTGAAGCTATAGAAACATTACATGCAAAGCATGGATACCTGCTCATGAATCGAATCAAATTGCCAAAAATTTATGCGATTGCAGCTCGTGACCATCATTTGAAAAACTACGATCGAAGCAATCATCTGCTCATGCTTGTCAAGTTAGCAAATAATATCTGCCATCAGATGGGGATAGGTTTCGTAAATGACTATTCTATTGATATAATGACAACAGAAGAGGCTGTTGTCCTCAATTTATCAGAACCTGATCTAGAAAAATTGAGAAATTTTTTACTCAACAACCCCAGCCTTGTGGAACTGGCGAGCAATTCACCCATCAATTTATATAATTAACAGCACTAAAAAAAATCCCCGAACAGCCGAAGGTAACCGGAGAAATTTCTCTACAAGGTGAGGGTCCGTTTTGGGCAGCGCCATGATGATTACGACGCAAGGGAAGAGGCGGAAACAAAAGAAAAGCCGGGTCAGTCTGGCATGGCGGATGGCTGTTTGCCCGCCTACCTCTGGTGGAGGGAAGCACCATTGAGTGGCCAGATGACTCGACTCTTTGGCCAGGTCGCTCTGAAATGAACAAAGATGGCTGAATTTGCACGTCCGAGTGATGGCCGGAACGCCCCGAACGAGAGTCGGGCACCGATGCGAGGTCAGATGACTTGGCTGTACAAAGAATATATTGCTGGCAGGTGCCCTTGACAATGCCTGTTTGAAAAAATACAAGTCCTGCCATGATTCCATTGCCACCTTGAGGAGGTATGTTCTTTTGCAAACTGAAAAGCTATGATTATTGATAAAGGGTCATGAACACCTGGACCTGATCAATACGCTGATACGCTCTGGAAGGGTCAGCACCTTCGATGAACCCCTCACCCAAGGAATCTGGTTCCAGCAGACCGTGCGAACCTCCCTTGCACAAAACTAACGCCATCTGAAATAGGGAAGAAAAATCAGGGAGAAATTGAATCCCACACACCTGCGATCGGCAAACTGCAGGTGCCGCAACGACCAGCAGCCATGGCGACCGGCTGACTGCTGAAGCCTAAGCGGTGGATGAGGAGCGCGCCGCAGCCCGGACAGCGGGTGTCCTCTCCACCGGAGCCGACAACATTGCCCATATAGACGAAATGCAGCCCCTCGGCCAGACCAATTTCCCGCGCTTTCTGCAGGATGGAGACAGGAGTTGCCGGACGGTCCAGCATCTTATAGGTCGGATGGAAGCCAGACACGTGCCAAGGCATTTCGGCCGAGACACCCTTGAGAAACCGGGCAATGGAACGCAGTTCGTCCTCGCTGTCGTTGAGCCCTGGAATGATCAGGGTGGTGACCTCGACCCAAACCCCGAGTTCATGCAAGAGCCTGATATTCTCCAAAACCGGTTCAAGCCGGGCCTTGCAGACTTTTTGGTAGAACCCTTCGCTGAACGCCTTGAGATCTATGTTTATTCCATCGAGAAAGGGGGCGATATGCCGGGCCGCCTCAGGGGTCATATAGCCGTTGCTGACAAAGACGTTTTTTATCCCCTGCTCACGAGCCAGGCGGGCACAGTCATAGGCGAACTCATAAAAAATGGTGGGCTCGACATAGGTGTAACTGATGCTGGCACAATCGGACCGCACCGCCTCGTCCACCACCGACTGCGGACTGCAGACCGTTCCGGTGATCTCGCCATCATGGAGGTACGGATACTGCGAAATCTGGTAATTCTGGCAGTGGCGGCATTGAAAATTGCACCCCACTGTTGCAATTGACAGCGATCTGCTGCCAGGCAGGAAATGGAACAACGGCTTTTTCTCGATCGGATCGATATGCTGTGACACCAGCCTGCCATACACCAGGCTGACCAACTGCCCTCCCCTGTTTTCACGGACTCCGCACCGCCCCCGTTTACCCGCAGCTATAGGACAACGGTGATGACAGAGACCGCAGATGACCCCGTCAGGCTCGGTTCGTTGATAAAAAAGCGCCTCATGCATGTCACTCTCCTTATCGGCTGTTGTTCCCGGACGTGATCAATCGCTCAATAACAGGGTCTGTCGACATACCGGGAATAAAGATACTGACCGTACTCGTCGTAATAGTTATAAGTGTCCCGGCAAATCCGTTGCGGAGGCGGAGGAAGCAGGGGTTGCGTGGCCATCTGCGACAAGGCCATCACCCCCAGAACGCCGCCGACAATGGCCAAGGGGACGATCCAATCGTCATAGAGACGATGCCCGGAAGAAGAATCGATCCTGAGACCATCAGAAGAGGGCGGTGGACCTTGACGATATCCGTGCTAGTCACCTAAACTGATTGCTGGCACGGACAGCAACACCTCTCCTTTCATCTCCATTGTCTGATACCTACCTACAAAGTAAAGAATAATTTCTTACCGCGTGATACGCTAGCTCCAACCGTAAAAATATCTTGAGGCTAACCACAGGCGATTGCCCATTAGCCTCACTCAATCAGCAGAAAAAACACAAACGCCCCTTCCGTGATCCTTCATTGCATCCGCGGGGATCAATGATATATGTTCATGATGTGCAACCTGATGTACGCCCCCCGCAGGGGGTAACCGTCAACCATTGACTTCAAGGAGAGACCGCAAATGCTCAATTTCGATTTTTACAATCCAACCCGGATCGTGTTCGGCAAGGATCGGCTCAAGGAACTCGACAAACTGATTCCCACTGAAGCCAAGGTGCTAGTTCTTTACGGCGGCGGCAGCGTCAAGAGGTTCGGCACATTGGACAAGGTACGGCAGGCCTTGGGCAGCCGCACAGTGATTGAATTCGGCGGCATCGAACCCAATCCCCAATTCACCACCCTGATGCAGGCGGTGACCGTGGTGCACCGCGAATCGATAGACTTTCTGCTGGCAGTCGGCGGCGGGTCAATCATGGATGGCACCAAATTTATCGCCTTGGCCGCTAACTATGACGGCAAGGCTGAAGACCTGCTGCGCCGAGGATCCAGACCCGTGCCGGTAGCATCGGCCCACCCGATTGGCACTGTGGTCACCCTGCCGGCAACCGGTTCGGAGATGAATTCAGGGGGCGTGATCAGCTACCAAGGCGGCAAGTTCGTAGTGTTCAGCCCGCTGGTGTTCCCGAAATTCTCAATACTCGACCCCACCCTCACCTACACACTGCCGCCCACCCAGGTGGCCAACGGTATTATCGACACCTTCATCCACACAGTGGAACAGTATGTGACCCTGCCGGCGGAAGGACGATTCCAGGACAGAACCGCAGAAGGTATCCTGCGAACACTCATTGAGATCGGCAAAACGACCCTCGACAACCCCACCGACTACAACGCCCGGGCCAACCTGATGTGGTGTGCCACCAATGCCCTCAACGGACTGATCGGCGCCGGTGTCCCCCAAGATTGGACGACGCACATGCTCGGTCATGAACTGACGGCGATGTTCGGCATCGATCACGCCAAAACCCTCGCCATTCTTCAGCCAGCAGTGTGGACTGTACGCAAAGAGCAGAAACAGGCCAAACTGCTGCAATATGCCAAGCGCGTCTGGGATATCACGGCAGGAACCGAAGACAGCCGTATCGAGCAGGCCATCGCCAAGACCAGAGAATTCTTTGAAGGGCTTGGGGTCGCCACCCGTCTCAGCGCCTACGGGGTGACGGCGGACAGAATCGATGCTCTCATTGCCGCACTGGAACAGCACCAAATGACCGCTCTGGGAGAGACTCGGGAAGTCACACTGGAGGTGAGCCGGAGAATTCTGGAAACAGCGATGTGACAAGAGCCCCTCTCGTGAAGGGGGAGACGTTTTTGAAAAATAGGGAAATGCAGTACAAAAAAACGAAAGGAAAGCCACTCAGCAGAGTATCAGCTAAGTGGCTTTTTTGTTATTGGAAGCCTGTAACGAAACGGCCGTTTTGATGGTGCAGGTTGAGGTGGGGTCAGGTGGGCCCCCCTTTACTCCACGGTCACACTCTTGGCCAGATTTCGCGGCTGATCGACATCACAGCCGCGGCGATTGGCAATTTCGTAGGACAGCAGTTGCGCTGGGATAGTGTAGAGCAACGGGTTGAGCTCCTCGTTGACTTCCGGTAGGTAGAGTACATCCTCGGTGAGGGTCGCCAGGTGGTCGTCACCGCTGGTGCCGATCAGTACCAATCGCCCTTGACGCGCCTTAATTTCCTCGACATTGGACACTGTTTTCAGATAGACCGAATCCTTGGGCACTAGGGCCACTACCGGCATATCGCGGTCGATGAGAGCAATCGGCCCATGTTTAAGCTCACCAGCAGCGTATCCTTCGGCATGAATATAAGAGATCTCCTTCAATTTCAGCGCCCCCTCAAGGGCAATGGGAAAATTGAGCCCCCGACCGACAAAGAGAAAATCTTTGGCCTCGTAGTAACGCTCAATGAGGACTTTAATCTCTTCCTGGAGGCGGGGCAGCTCGTTGTCGATCACCCCGGCAATATTAATCAGGGCCGTGCCCAAGGTTTGCTGCATGACCGGATCAATGGTTTTGCGCACCTGCCCGAGATAAAGCGTCAAAAGAAATAAGGCCGCCAACTGACAGGTAAAAGCCTTAGTCGAGGCTACCCCGATCTCCGGTCCGGCATGAGTGTAGATGACGCCGTCGGCTTCCCTGGTCATGGTGGAGCCGACCACGTTGCAGATGATCACCACTTTGGAACCGAGTTGCGCAGCTTTGCGGATTCCAGCCAGGGTGTCGGCGGTTTCACCGGACTGGGAGATAGCGATGGTCAGGACCCGATCGTTCACCAGGAGCCGCCGATAGCGAAATTCGGAGGCGATATCCACATCCACCGGGATACCCACCCATTTTTCGATCCAGTATTTGGCGACCAGAGCGGCATGCCAGGAAGTTCCACAGGCAACCAGGGCAATCCGTTCGATGCGGTTGATGGCAACTGAATCAAGCCCGATTTCCGGCAGATCCACTATGCCGGTGTCAGGAACGATCCGGCCGCTAATTGTATTGAGGATGGCCTGGGGCTGCTCAAAAATCTCCTTGAGCATAAAATGCCGGTAGCCAGCCTTCTCTGCCATTGAGGCATTCCAGTCAATAACAGTAATGGGTTTTACCAACTCAGCGCCATCGTCCACCTGAAGGATTGTGTAGGTTCCCTTGCGCAGCACCGCCATTTCGCAGTCATCGAGAAAGATCACCTCACGAGTGTAAGGCAACAGGGCAGGAATGTCGGAGGCAATGTAACAGGCGTCACTGGACACACCCATGACCAGGGGACTATGATTCCTGGCAGCTACCAGCAGCTCTGGCTCCTTGGCCCACAGGACACCGATGGCATAGGAGCCCTCGACCCTGGCCAGGGCTGCGCGGACGGCCGCAACCAGATCACCCTGCAAACAGTCCTCAATCAAATGGGCCAGAACCTCGGTATCGGTTTCCGAAGTGAAGATATGCCCTTTAGCGGTCAGTTCATTTTTCAACGAGTTGTAATTCTCGATGATGCCATTATGCACCACAACCAGTTCACCGGTGCAATCGGCATGGGGATGGGCGTTCGCCTCGGTGGGAGCGCCGTGGGTTGCCCAGCGGGTATGGCCGATACCGGTGCTGCTGGCCACGCCGATATGCTCGTCAACCACCGCCTCCAAATTGGCAAGTTTGCCTTTGGCCCGATAACGCACCAGACGGTTTTCAAAGTGATAGACCAACCCGGCCGAATCGTAGCCACGATATTCGAGTCGCCGTAGCCCTTCAAGGAGAATGGGTACAACCCTTCTCGTTCCGACATAACCAACTATTCCACACATTTATTTACCCTCACAGCTAATTCCAGATGCCTTGCACCTACCATTAAAACAGTATCTACGAGGTCCCTGGAAAATGCAAGCCATAACAGCAGGAAAGTTCTCCCCCTCTTTCCCGTGCCGCTCAAAAAACAAAGCGTAAACAGTGTTTTTTTCTGCTGAATTTTATGCTAAGACTTGGCCTGCAATTTCAAGGGGAAATTTGGTTTCGATCGTACTCGCTGAAGAAATCGTTTTGCTAAAATCGGGAAAGAAGGTATCTTCTTCATAACTATATAGTTAAAGGACACACTCATGAATGAACGCCAACGGCTGAAAGAATTGCTGCTGCAAAAATCCTACCGCCAGGGAACCTTCACCCTCACCTCGGGCAAAACTTCTGACTTCTATGTGGACGGCAAACAGACAACCCTTGATGCAGAAGGCGGCTATCTCTGCGGTCGCCTGCTCTTTGAGCTGATCCGTCAGCACCCGGAATCCATCACCGGTGTCGGCGGCATGACCCTGGGGGCCGACCCTCTGGTTACCGCAGTTTCCCTGGTCAGTTATTTAGAAAAATCGCCAATTCCGGCTTTCATCGTCCGCAAAGAAGCTAAAGGCCATGGCACCGGCAATTTCATCGAAGGAAAAAGCAACTTGGTCAAGGGCGGTCTGGTGGCCCTTGTAGAGGATGTGGTCACCACGGGCGGGACCCTGCTCAAAGTGATCGAACGGGTTGAAAATGAAGGATTCAAGGTTGGCCTAGTCGCCACCATCGTCGATCGACAGGAAGGCGGGGCCGAAACGCTTGCGGCCAGCGGCTATCCCTTGAAAGCGGTCTTTACCCGTGAAGAACTTATGGGTACGGTGCCACGTTCGTGAAATGCAAAGAATGCGGGGCAACACTAAAGGTGCATCGGCGTTGCCGCCAGGTCCGTCTCAAATGCTCCAGCTGCCAGAAAGAATACCAGATCCACGAAGTCGCCGCTGATCTTGATCCGGAAACTGAAGCGGAACTTGAACGCTTTACCAGCATCATCTACGACTGATACTAATGGCGACAGTTAAAACCTATGTCCGCAACGACGACTCTGCAACGGTGATCTGCCCTGACTGCAAAACGGTCAAGCATGTTGCCGCGGGTAGATTTCGAAAGGGCAAACACACGATAACAGTCCGCTGCATCTGCAAACAGACCTTCACGGTTCTCTTTGATTTCCGCCTCCATTACCGCAAACAGGTCAACCTGTCGGGCACCTATGAAATCATCGGCGAACGAGGGTTTGGCGGAGGCATAATTCAGATCAGCAATATTTCAAGAAACGGACTGGGCTTTACGGTCTCCGGCCTGCATAGGATCGAAGAAGGTCAAAAGATACAGGTTGAATGGCAGCTCAACGATAAAAAGAAAACCATGCTGAAGAGAGTGGCGATCGTCAAAACGGTTTGCCAAAATACTATCGGCTGCCAGCTCGATGATCACCTTGAAGAAAAAGAGCTGGGCTTCTTTCTACAGAACTGACCCTCTCTTCTCCCCCCTTACGTATTACCTTCCCCTCTCCCCTCATTCATTGCGAGTGCACCCGGATTGGCTACAGTTGACCGCAGGCTGGACTGCGCCTGTACCAACAGGGGCGCCAACGTTGCGGCATCCAAGGCGCTGATTCTCACCCCTTCGCCGAAGGGCGGCAGTTGGTCAAAACATTCAGGGGCGACCCGGTCGATCTTGTTGAACACCTGCAGGCAGGGAATGGTGTCGAGCTCCAACTCAGCCAGGAGCGATTCCACCACGCTGGCCTGCTGCCGCCAAGCTGGGTTGGAAACATCAATCACATGGAGCAGGAGGTCCGCCTCAAACAGCTCTTCCAGGGTGGACTCGAAGGCCTTGAGCAGCTCAGTGGGCAGGTTGCGGATGAAACCAACGGTGTCGGTGATAATAACCTCCATGTCCTCGGGAAAACGCAGGCGCCTGCTAGTCGGATCAAGGGTGGCGAACAGCAGGTCCTCGGCCTGAATCTCGCTTTTGGTCAGGGTGTTGAGCAGGGTGGATTTGCCGGCATTGGTGTAGCCGACCAAGGAAATTACCGGGACATCGCGTTTGCGCCGCCGATTGCGGCGGTGGTAACGCTGTTCGCCCACGGCCTTCAACTCCTTGCCAAGGCGGGTGATGCGGTCATTGATCCGTCGTTTGTCAATCTCCAGACGGGTCTCACCCGGTCCACGGGCGCCGATGCCACCTGACAGACGCGACAGGGCGTCGTCGCGGGTGGTCAACTTGGGGAGCATATATTTCAGCTGGGCCATCTCGATCTGGAGTTTGCCTTCACGCGAACGGGCTCGGCTCGCAAAAATATCGAGAATCAACTGGGTGCGGTCGATAACCCGGAGATCGGTGTGATCGGTAACCGAGCGGATCTGTGAGGGACTCAGCTCCTGGTCAAACAATAAAAGATTGGCTCCGAGGCGCAGGCTCTTCAGCACAATCTCCACCAGTTTGCCGCGGCCGAGGATGAAGCGGGGATGGAGATGTTTGCGCCGCTGGATCACCTGGTCCAGGATTTCGACCCCTGCGGAACGGGCCAGCTCGACCAGTTCGGCCATGGAATCCTCTGCATCGGCCTTGGAACCAGTGGTCACCGAAATGAGAATGGCTCGGTCCTTGCCCTGATCGACCTCGCGGACCGGACGGGACCGAACGAATTCCTCTTCCAGGGCTTCGATCAGCTCGAGGCAGGACTGCTGCTGGTTGGCTGGATGTACCGGGGCCAAGGTCGCCCAGTCGCGGCCATCGACCTGGACAGGAATGAGATGCACCGCATGCAGCAAATTCGGCAGACCTTGCCTGATGGTCAGGACTGCCATCAGATCAAGCCGCAGGCAAGCCAGGTCCATGATATCCTCTTCATTGACCGTGGCTCCGCCTAACATGGTATGCACACAGCGCAGACCGCGCAAACGCCCCCCGGCAGTGCCGACACTGGCCAGGGCGGGAATAGTGATGCGGTCGTAATCGCCGACCACCACGGTCTCAATCTGACCGGAACGATGGATAAGCACGCCGATCTGGCGATTCAGCTCAGTTGAGATTGCCGCCAGCAAACGGGCGGTCTCCCGGTCGATAATCTCCTCGGGCGGGACCTTCTTCTGGGCAAGCCGCTCCAAATCCCGCAACTGTTTGGGCTTGAGCCCGTTGGTGTTACCGGTAACCGCAGCTATGGCAAGGCTCCTTGAGGTTGAGGAAAAAACAAAAAATCAGCAGGGTGCGCTGCCCGGCGTCCTCGGAAAGGGGATGACATCGCGGATGTTCTGCATGCCGGTGACGAACTGCACCAGCCGCTCAAACCCCAGCCCGAAACCGGCATGGGGCACAGAACCGTAACGGCGCAGATCGAGATACCAGCCGTACTGCTCGAGGTCAAGTCCGGCCGCCGCCATCCGGCTGGCAAGGACATCAAAGCGTTCCTCACGCTGACTGCCGCCAACTAGTTCGCCGATACCGGCCACTAGAATATCCATGGCCGCCACCGTCCGACCGTCATCATCAAGCCGCATGTAAAAGGGTTTGATCGCTGCCGGATAATGGGTGACGATCACCGGCGCCCCAGCCACCTCCTCACAGAGATACCGTTCATGCTCGGCCTGCAAGTCGATCCCCCATTGCACGGGAAAAGCAAAATTTCGGCCCGATTGTTCGAGCAAGGCGACAGCCTCGGTGTAAGTCAGAGCAACAAAGGGACGATCGCGGACCTGGATGAGTTTTTCAATCAGACCCTTGGCAATGAATTGATCAAACAGCTCGAGATCAGCGGTGCATTCCGTCAGGGCGGTCGCCACCAGATATTTGATCATGGCCTCGGCCATCTGCATATTGCCGGCCAGATCGCAGAAAGCCATCTCCGGCTCCAGCATCCAGAACTCGGCCAGATGCCGGCTGGTGTTGGAATTCTCCGCGCGAAAGGTCGGGCCGAAGGTGTAAACCAGGCCATGGGACAGGGCGAAGATCTCGGCCTGCAGTTGGCCGCTGACCGTCAGGCCGGCCCGCCTGCCGAAAAAATCTCCGGTAAAAGGTGCGGTGCCCTGCAACTGGCCAGGTTCCAGCGCGGTCACCGTGAACATCTCGCCTGCCCCCTCACAGTCCGAGGTGGTGATGACCGGCGTATGCACCTGCAGAAATCCCTGCTCATGAAAAAAACGGTGAATGGCGAAGCTCAGGGTACTACGGATCCTGGCAACCGCTCCCAGGGCGTTGGTCCGGGGGCGGAGATGGGCAATGGAGCGCAGAAACTCGAAACTGTGCCGCTTCTTCTGCAGCGGATAGGTCTCAGAATCCGCCCAACCGATCACCGCTATCGAGTCGGCCTGCACCTCCACCGCCTGCCCCTTAGCCGGAGAGGCTACCAGCTGCCCCTGAATGCGCAACGAACAGCCGGTGGTCAGTTTCTTCACCTCGCTCTCGTAATTGGCAAGCCGTTCATCGACAACCACCTGCAGATTGGCCAGGCAGGAGCCGTCGTTGATTTCCAGAAAGGAGAGGCTGCCGGAATCGCGGCGGGTCCGCACCCAGCCGCTGACATCAATTATGCCGCCCACCGGCTGCTGCAGGATTTCAATGATCCGTGTCGATAGTCCCATCTCGCACCTCCCCATCCCCGTTTCCCCTCCCATCGTTCAGCTCCGCAAACTCCCCTGCGCATCCTCAGCAAGACCGATGACCACCAGGCCAGCACGGTCAGCCGCCTGGATCATCGCCTGCTTGTCGAAGAGCAATGACTGCCCGGCTTCCACGGCCAGCACCGCACCCTTGACGCTCGCCAGGGTTTCAATGGTCCTTTCGCCGGTGGCCGGCAGATCAAAACGGAAATCCTGATCCGGCTTTTTCAGCTTAATCACCACCGCCCCTGATCCCGCCAGTTCCCCACCCCTGCGAATGGTGGCATCGGTGCCTTCCATGGCTTCCACCGCCAGCACGGTGCGGTCGCGGACCACCACGCACTGGCCGATGTCGAGCCTGCCGACCTCGCGCGCTATGGCCCAGCCGAAGCGGATATCTTCCATCTGGCTGGCCGAAGGTTTCTTGCGGGTGAGAATCCCCTGAGGGAAAAAAAGATGGTCCAGATAACAAGTTGAGGCCAGAACCCGAATGCCCTCCTCTTCGAGAGCCGTAGCCACTGCGCACAAAATGGAGTTGTCGAGCTTGGTGTCGATCTTATTCCACAGGGTCAGGCCTTTCAAATCCGGCAGGACATCGCGAAATATGCGGGTTTTGGTGATCGTGCCGGCAAAAACAGCCTCCTCGATCCCTTCCCGATGAAAATGGCTGATGATTTTACCCAGCTGCCCCAGCTTGACCCAGTAGGTGATATCGGCTTTTTCCTCGAGCTCCACAGAGGTCTCGTTGACATGGGCGATAGCCACGACTCTTCTTCCCCGCGCCCTCGCCGCCTCGGCAAAAAGCAGGGGAAATTGGCCGCCGCCGGCCAGCAGACCAATAGCTGGCTGCACCATGGCCTCAGTCATCAATGGTCCTTTTCACCACCCCACGTTTGCTGGAGCGGAAGAAATCGACCATCAGCTGCACCTCCAGGCAATCCTTCATCTCCTCCTCCAGCTTGGCCAGGGAATCCTTGAGCAGGAGTTGCGGGGAACGAAAAAGAATTTTGAAAGCCTCTTCCAGGTTTTTGATGGTCTCCCTATCCATGCCGGAACGGCGCAGGCCGATCTTGTTGATCCCGGCAATGCGCATCTGGTTCCTGATACCCTCCATGATCACATAGGGAGGCACATCGAGACCGATCCCGGACATGCCGCCGACATAGGCATGATCGCCGATCCGGCAGAACTGATGTACCGCCACCAGGCCGCCGAGATTAGCATGGTTGCCGATTTCAACATGACCGGCCAGGGTGGCAAGATTGGCCATGATCACATGGTCGGCGATGATGCAGTCGTGGGCGATATGGCAGTAGGCCATGATCATGTTGCCGTTGCCGATCAGGGTCCTGCCGTTCCCCTTAGCCGTACCCCGATGGATGGAGACGTATTCTCGAAACAGGTTATCATCACCGATAATCAGTTCGGTCGGCTCCCCCTTATAATGGCTGTCCTGAGGAGGTGCACCGATCGAGGTGAAAGCGCTGATGGTGTTACGGGCACCGATGGTGGTGTGACCACAGACTACTGCGTGGGAGCCAATGCGGGTTTGCGGACCAATGACCACCGGGCCGTCGATCACAGCATAGGGTTCGATGGTCACCGAACTGTCGAGTTGCGCTTGAGGATCGATAATTGCCGTGGGATGTATATTCATAGGAGGATTATCCTGTAAAAAGGTACAGACTCAGGTGGGTAGACTGTAGCGGTATTAAGCCGAAACAGGTGAGAAGGTATTGCACCTGACCAAACCAGGCCGCAGGCGGGATGGCCCACTCATAGACGCAACACCTAGAGACGATCCAAGTTTGTTAGGAGTATCAGGCAAAGGTCGCCATCAGTTCGGCTTCCGTCACCAGTTGATCATCGACATACGCCTTGCCCGACATCTTGGTCATCTTGCTTTTCTGTTTGATCATCTCCAATTTATAAACGATCTGATCGCCCGGACGGACCACCTTGCGAAACCTGGCATTGTCAATGCCGACGAAATAGACCAGCCTGCCCAGCTTTTCAGGATCAGACAGACAGGCGAGGATGCCCCCGACCTGCGCCATACCTTCAAGAATCAGCACTCCGGGCATGACCGGTTCGCCTGGGAAATGGCCCTGAAAAAAAGGCTCGTTCATGGAGACGTTCTTCAGACCGGTTATATGCTTCCCCATGTCCAGGGCAATAATCCGGTCAACTAGAAGAAACGGATACCGATGCGGGAGAATTTCCATTATGCCTTTGGTATCGATGGGCAGTTGTATTTCCTGGACTCCAGTCATTCTTGTTCCTCTTGTTGTTGTTCGGTAGGTTCCAGCAGACCGGTGAGCCGATCCACCTCTTTCCGCAACCGCCGCAGTTCTTTGACCATCTCCGGCAAGCGGCTGAAGGCGGCAGTGGCACGCCCCCATTTTTTAGCCTCAAAGGCAGGGGCACCGCCGATGACAGCCCCCTTGGGTTGATTATTATGAACACCGCTCATGGCAGCCGCCATGACCTGGTCTCCCAGATGCAGATGCCCGGCAACCCCCACCTTGGCACCGAGCACCACATTACGGCCCAAAGTAGTGCTGCCGGCGATCCCGGCCTGGCTGACCAAAATTGAATTTTCCCCGACCACCACATTATGACCGATCATTACCAGATTATCGATTCTGACCCCGGACTTAATCCAGGTAACCCCAAAGGCGGCGCGGTCAACGCAGGAATTGGCACCGATCTCAGCATCATCGTCTATCCGCACTATGCCAACCTGCGGCTTCTTGTAATGATGGCCCCTGGCATCAGTGGCGAATCCGAAACCGTCGCTGCCGATCACTGCCCCATGGTGCAGGGTGACCCGCTTGCCGATGGTACAGTTTTCTGCGATCGTGACATTGGCATGAATGATACTGTCATCGCCGATAACGGTATCGCTGCCGATCACCGCTCCGGGATGGATAACCACCCGTTCGCCCAGGACAACGCGCTCTCCCAGGCAGACCAGCGGGCCGATACTGACCTGTTCGGGGATGGTGCATTCGCTGCCGATCACTGCGGCTGGATGGATACCCTGGGCAACAAAAGGTGTTGCCAGCATAAACGCATGGATTCGGGCCGCAGCAACAGCGGGTTGCTGGGTGATAATTGACGGAATGGCTAAAGGTCCGGCACCAACCGGGACAATGCAGGCCCCTGCTTGACAGATGGCCGGGAGCGGCAGTTGTTTCTTGTCGAGAATAAAGGTTATTTCTCCAGGGCCGGCCTGTTCGATACCGTTAAGGCCACGGACCAACAGGTGCGGATCGCCCTCCACGCTGCCTTCGACCAGATCAGCCAGTTGCTGCAGGGTACATTCGCGGGACACGTTTCAAGGACTCCGGGATAATTGAGATACCATATTGGGTTTCACGAGACAGTCGCTCACCCATGAACAGGCCAACTACCGACAGGCTATCCGCCTGAAAAGTTAGCTTTTCTCCTCTTCTAGACACCTGACAGGAAGGGTCAGACCATACTGTAATTTCTTTCAATCGTAAAGAAAAACAGCGCGACAGCGTTGCCGGTAGTCCTCTAGTTCCGCCTGCCACCCGTGTTCAATCTCTAAGAGGGGTACGCCCTGCTCCAGGGCCTCACGAACCCTGCGGTCGCCGATAATCAGATCCATAGGCAGACGCTCAAACTCATATTCGTAGGGCGGTTTTTTGTAGGCGAACTGGCCGGGATAGAGAATTTGCAGGGCCTGGAGCAGGGCAAGGCTCGTCCGGTAGGGCCGGAACTGCTCACAATCCGTGACATGAATCTGAAAACCGTTGCAGCCCTGCCCCGTCCATTTTCCCGAGGTTGGTTCAAAACGGAGCGGCCGCAGGCAGCAGCCGGGCAGGTCAATGGAACGAAGAGAGGCGAGAACTTCACGGTGCTGGAGAAAGGGTGCGCCAAAGAGTTCAAATGGCAGGGACGTGCCCCTGGCCTCGGAGATATTGGTACCCTCCCAGATAACCTGACCGGGGTAGACCAGAGCGGCGGTAAAAGACGGCATGTTGGGAGAGGGAAAGACCCATGGATATCCGGTGGCGGGAAAAAATAGAGTGCGCTGCCAGCCGCTCATCCGCACTACCTCAAGATCCGCATTGATCATCAATTCCTGATTGCAAAAAAGGGCCAACTCGCCGATGGTCAGGCCGTGCCGCATGGGAATGGCGCAGCGGCCGACAAAGGAAGCGCAATCGGTGCGCAACAGATTGCCCTCGACCAGATGGCCACCGATAGGATTGGGCCGATCCAGGATCACCACCTTGACCCCCGTCTCCTTGGCCACCTCCAGGCAATGGACCACGGTCCAGATAAAGGTGTAGACCCTGGTGCCCACATCAATCAGGTCGACCAGAAGGACATCAATATCGGCAAACATGGCCGGATAAGGTTTCCGGGTCTCACCATAGAGCGAATAGATCGGCAGGCCGCTTTCCAGATCAAGGCCATGATCGGACTCGACCATGTTATCCTGTTTTTCGCTGAAGAAACCGTGTTGCGGCGAAAACAGGCAGGTCAGCTGTCCGGGAAAGGCCTGACGCACGAGGTCGCGGCTATGGATGAAACGGCTATCGGTGGAGGCCTGGTTGGCCAGGAGCCCCAGCCGTCTGCCGACCAGTGCACCCTTTGATGATCGGCAGATCTGTTCTATTCCAATTCGTATCACGGTATCCTCAATAAGGGCTGACAGCGTTACTAGAGGGAGAATCGAAAACCTTGCGCCAGTGAGCGCTCCGACCGGCACCTGACCGGAGTTGGTCACAAAATATTTCCGCCATGTTCGTGCCAAAAAGACTCCAGCCTAAACAACCTGAATGTAGCTTTCTAGCGGAACACCTCTTCCACGTCAAGATGCGAACGGTCAACGCTAGGGAAAAAGGAGCTGATTCGACAGAAGCCGACCTAAATACATTTAATATTCGCCTGCCATGTGTTTTTGGGCGCTGTTTCGTAACGATTAGCCAGAGAATTACAGGGGTAAACAGGCCGCACAACCGATAAGTGCAAATTTTTATGTTCTTATTTTACACTAAAAAAAACAGCTAATTATCAAATAAATGATCTCTTCCTGTTCAAAAATTTGTATTTTTTTCTTAAAGCATATTGCCATCGTTTATTTGATTTGTTATAGTGCAAGTAACAGAGGAAAGGGCTATCAGATTGTGAAGTTAGCCTCACCTCTAAAAGCAGTACATGTTGGTTACGTTTTTTTTGGGCAATAACGCCCGGGTTAGTCATAAAGTCTCATTTGAGTAGGAGAAGAATATGAAAAAAGTATTGAGTGTCATGGCTGTTTCAGCTTTTGTATTGACCGCAGGTGTAGCATTGGCCGGTGGCCCTGGCAAGAAAGCAGACGGATGTCCTGCCGCATGTCAGCAGCAGATCGACGATCTGAACTCTTCACAGGCACAGCAGAACGAGCAACTGGGCGCCCATGGCAAACAGTTGACCAACCATGAAGGCCGGATCACCACCCTGGAGAAGAACGCCTACAATCCTTGGTATGTCAGAGCTGGCGTCAGAGCTTCTTGGCTGTCTGCAGATGTCACTGCTTTTGATTCTGTTTCAAAAGAAGTATCCAGTGACGTCGGTTTTGGCGGCGCTCTGGCCGTTGGCCGTCAGTTCGGTCAGTTCCGTGCTGAGCTTGAATTGGCGCATCAGAAAACTGATTTTACTTACACCGATCTAGACGCGGGTAAAGTTTCAGGCGACGTTTCCTTGTCGACTGTAATGGCCAACGCGTATTACGAGATCCCGGTTGCGGATGCCTTTGCTGTCTACGGCATGGCCGGTATCGGTTATGGTAAATTCAGTGGAAAGGGTGAAGCTGTTTTTAATGACGGTGCCTTTCGCTACGATAACGATGCTAACGTAATTGCCTACAAAATCGGTGCTGGCGTTACCTATAATTTTGCTGACAACATGGCCGCAGACTTGGGTTATGAGTATCTCGGCACCAGTGATCCTGGAACCTCAATCAACAACAGATTCGATGCCACTATGGTTAAAGACGTTGATGGTCACAATGTTGTTGCTTCTTTCCGCTTCAAGTTCTAATTGTTTACAGTTCGTTTAAGGTAATTCGAATCCCCGGTCAGTTCTGGCCGGGGATTTTTTTTTTGCCCACAGAACAGCCTTCCTCTGGCGGATACTCCGCATCTTCATCGTCTTTTGACCTCATAATAACTCAAGAAACCACGCGCAACTTGGTGCTAGTTTACATTGCAGTCAACTAGGGTCTTCCCGTGGATAATGGAAAAAACGAGAGAAAGGTCTGAGCTGCGAGTCTGGGGACGACAGCTCTAATCACTTGAAAAATTGAGGATCTGCAGGGCGTCCATCACCGGTTTGTGATCGCGGCAGCGCAGATCGGTCAATTACTCCCTCAGGTTCATACACCTATCACACATCGCAGTGATGGAACAACAAGACGCATCTCTTTGTTTATGCTTCAATATCTCTATTGCAGTACAGTGCACAAAAGCTCAATCAACCAGAATCCCCCTACCTTATTTGCCAGAAGTCGGCCCAATCGGCGCTCCCCGGCAGCCACTGGATCAGGGTGCCATGGGGATGGGCCCAGGCCAGGTGCCAGTGAAAATGACGCCCGTCCTGCCACAGATCAGCGGTCCAGGCAACCATGCCGAAAGCAGGTGGTTTGGGGCCGTGCCAGAGGGTTTCCCATTGCAGCCAGAGTACGGGCTGCGCTTGGGCAGCGGCCCAGGCGGCTAGTTGCGGTTGCAGGGACGCCCCTTTGTCATGAAGATAGGTGGTCAGGTAGGTGTTGAAGATGACGATTGGCGCATCGACGCACGGTGCAACCTGCTGCTCAAGAAAGGGGGTCAGATCCTCCGGAAGATGGGCTGGATAGAGCTGTACCGGCACTTGCGTCCAGCTGACCCGATGCAGAGCGGCAATTCCCTGGCGCAGCGTGGTCAGTCGCCCGGCCTGATCCCCCCAGACAAAGGCCGCCAGCGTCTGTTCGTCCTGTATGGTTGCCAGAGAAAAAGGAGCACAATCGCACCCGATACGAGAAAGGATGGCAGGCGGACTGTGCTGTAAAGGAAGAGGAAGTTCGCCCTGGCCGGCGACGAGAAACTGGCCGGGCGTACCGCGACCGAGATCAAACATCTCCTCGCCCTCCACGCCCCCGGCCAAACGGTAGCCACGGTGATCCGCCACCAGATTGAGCCCGGCGCTAGCCCCGAGATCTACCAGATGGATAGCCGGCCAGCCGGGATAGAGGACCGGCAGCAGCCAGCAGAGCCCTCGGGCCGTTTCGTTGGTTTGCACCGCTGCCGTGCGGAGAAAGTCGGCAAGCGGGTTTTGGCGGGCAAGGATCGCTGCGCGGAGGGTCGCGGCGAGATCCAGGTCGTCCGCCGAGCGGGTTCCACCCACTGTCGGATAATAGGGCGCCAAAGCGGCCACTGCAACAACGCCGGTGAGGATATCGCGGTGGAGTCCGGCCAGAAGCAGCAGAGGGACATCAAAGGAAGACCGGGTTGCCGCGGCCTGCAGCAGCCAGTCGACCAGCGGATCGCGGCCCGGCTCCGCTTCCGCTGCCAGCCAATCCGCCAACAATCCGAACAGATGGGAATACAAAGGGGAATAATCAGCGGCAAATTCCTGTTGTTTACGGAATCTCCGGCTCAGTCGAATCTGGAAATCAGCTTGCGGTGGGGACGGTTCAGCCAATCAGACTCCTGCGGACAAGGGTTAAGAATAGCGACCTGGGACAGGTGTATAGCCTGTAGATGTTAAGCTTGTCATTCCATTTCCAAATCAAACACGACATAATTCGCACGGCTAAACCCGGCAGCAGCTGGTGTGTCATTTCGAGCGAAGCGAGAAATCTCCTGCCATTACGAGATTTCACCTCGCGGTGCTCGTCGAAATGACAAAAAAACACACGCAATTCTTGAAATGGAAATAGAATGAGAGATTATAAAAAACATCCCTCTTGGCCCCCTTCTATGATCTGTATGCATCAAACAGACGATTGCCTAAACGACTTGCAGCCGTAACAAAAAAGCTGCTGGCCAGGATACTCTAGATACGGTAGAAAGGGGATCGAAACACGTAAGGGGACGCTCTCGATGATCGATTTTTCCGTATATGCTGGTCTGTTCATGGCCGCACTGCTGGCTGCCACCATTATACCGATGCAATCGGAGGCGGTGCTGGTCGCGCTCTTGCTGACCGGGCATTATCCGGCAGGCGGGTTGTTGGCCGTGGCGAGCGTGGGCAACATCCTAGGAGCGGTGCTCAACTGGCTGCTAGGCCGCTCAATCGAAAATTTCCGGCACCGTTCCTGGTTTCCGGTCAACGAGAAACGGCTGGCACAGGCCCAGACCTGGTACCAGCGTTACGGCAAATGGTCCCTGCTCCTCAGCTGGATGCCGGTGATCGGCGATCCATTGACCGTCGTCGCCGGGGTGATGCGGGAATCGTTCTGGATTTTCCTGCTGATCGCCGGGGTCGCAAAAATTCTGCGCTATCTGGTGTTGATGGCGGCGACCCTCGGATGGTCCGCCTGAGCGGCCTCGCGGACGCCCGAAATGAAAAAAGCCCTGTTTCTAGTTCCAAACTGACGCCACGCCGTCGGATCACGTTCTCACGCGGTGTGGGGGGGACCAGATAATCCACCCCCACAATACCGGTTTTTATTCTTGCGGAGGTGCTCCTCCTGCCAGCGGTTGTCCCTTTTTCTGCACCAACAAAGCGCGACTGGCGCCCCTGATTGCATCCACCTGCCAGCCGTCAACCCGGAACAGTTGCGCACGGTTGGAGACCTTGACCACATAGGAACGCTCCGCCATCGGGTCCTGAGCTTCTTTGCCCTCAATCTTGGGTGGCTGGCCAACGACATACTCAATGCGACTGCCGCCTTCCAATTCCACGCTGTAACGCAGGAGCGGGGTTTCAAAACCGTATTCAGGCCGGCTTTCCTTTCCGAGCACCGAGTTGATAGCAATACTGGAAAGCCGCTTGACCAGGGCATCGCGCCGAGCTGTCACGATTTGTTCGTCCGGCGTCATGTCGGCCGGCTGCAGCCCATCCTTCTGGCGCTCCAGTTGCAAACCAGGTAGCGCCACACGCAGCACCTGCTCAGGTTTGAGATAGAGCACTCGAGTATCGATCCAGGCATCGGTCTGCACCTCCAGTTCGTGCGGGGCCATGGCGAGGATCTGGATGGCAGGATCGTTGTCAGCCCGGACATAAATTTTGCGCAATCCTGGTGAACTACCAAAATAGACGACCCCGAGATGGGTGTCCTTGTTGCGCAGGGTCAGTTTTCGCTCAAAACGATCGCCGGCAACCTTGAAACGTTGGGCCGCCTCCGCAGTGGTTGCCTCAGGCCAGCCCCGCTGCAGGCCTGCAAGCCGGTCAACAAGCTCCTGGACCCGGACAGTGTCCGCAGGAAAAGCTGCTAATTCGGGCAGCTGCCACTGATCGTTCACTTTGTCCAGCAACAGTTTGCGTCCATCCCCGTCCTCCAGCAGCAATACATTGACCTCGGTCGCCGTCATCTTAAGCAGCGGCACCTTGCCCGGCTGCGAGCCGTTCTCGTGAGGGGATACATGGGTCCACACCGCCAGCCCTGTCTGCACGAGGACCAGGATTGCACAGATATATATCAGTCGCTTCATGGTTCAATCTCTCCCGGATACAAGTTCGTGCTCTCGCCGTCGTGCCCTTGCCCGGACAACTCGCCACCCGCCCCAGACGGCCAGCAAGCCGAGAGCAGCAAGTCCGTAGTTCAGATATTCCCAGAACATTCGGGCCTCCTTGCTCATCGGCAACAGGGTGCGGGCAAAATGCCCCAGGCCGCGAATACTCAGCAAATCGCGATCCTCCAGCGACCAGTCAATACAGTTGGCCACCAGCTGCAACGGATTGAGATACCGGGTGCCGCCTGCTCCGGAGGCAAGTTCCAGACTGGTGTCAGCCAAAAATGTGTTGGAGGCGAGCAGGATAATCCGGGCCGAATCCGGGGAGCGATCCAGCACCTTGCCAATCACCTCCGGTGTTTTGCCAGGATTCTCGGCAATTCCGCTATCGCTGGGAGTACTCGGTGCCGCGGACTTCTGGTTTTGTCCTGCCTCGCCCTTCTGCGCTTGCTGTTTGCGGGCCGCCTCAAGCAACGGTGAAGTTTTCCCCTTAAACCAGGAATCGAATTTGCCTTCGATCATCACCGCCAGCAATTGCCGGCCGTTGTCCTGCCCCTGAGGAAAACCTGACGCACCGTAACGGTCAAAATCCGGCTGAATAGAAAGGGTGTCGGACAGCCAGGATCCTTTGGAACTCTCCAGCAACCGGGCCACCTGTCGTTCTTTGTTTTTGCCTGCATCAACACTAATCGGGGAGGCCCAGGTCATCGACACCTGGTCGATCCCAGCAACAAGGCCACTGGTGCGGTTCATGCCGTCATCGCGAATATCGACAAAATAGGGATAATTGAGCAGATGAGTTTCTTGGACGGTATAGCCGCCGGCCTGTCGCTCCACCGGGACCGGAAAGGCGGCGTTCTGCGGGTCAAGAACCATGGAATGAGCTAGGGAAATGCCATACCCGGCCAGCCACTCGGCAAGACCGCTTTTTTTATCGCTGACATCCAGCCTGCCCTGGAGATTGACATCAAAGGGCGAGGTTGCCAGAACCACCGTCCCTCCCTGCATCAAGAACTGATCGATAGCAAACAGCTGTTTTTCTTTCAGGTTCTCGGGGGCCACCACCACCAGGATATCCGCCTCGGGATCGACCTGGCCATCGCTCAAATCAACGGGTTTGAGGCGGTGTTCCTGTTCGACAAAACGGGTCAACAGCTGGAAGGTTTTGCCCTGGCCAGCAATGCCCATCTGCTCCATGGATGGGGGGGCGTCTTGGGGCGTGAACAGGGCAACGGTCTTCAGCATGCCCTTGGAAAATCGTTTCAGTGCGGCCTCGATGGCCGTCTTCAAAGCCCCCTTTGTCAGGTCCGCCGGCAACGCTACCTGCACCACCTGGCTCCCGCTTTCCAGGGTCATGTAAAACCAGAAGGTCGCAGGCGACGACAGCCCGGCTACCATGGGCTGCATACCGTAGTCCTTGGTCAAACGGGCGGCGAGTGCACCGCCGTCACTATCGGGATCGGCAAAACTGAAGGAGAAGGTATCGCCCCCCTGCTGCTGCAGATCCTGCAGGATTGCCGTAAGGGTCTGCTTCAAGCCCACCAGCGGTTGCGGCAACCGGGCATCACTGGAAAAATAGCCGTGAAAGACCACGGGGGCGGTGATGCCGGAAAACAGATTGCCGCCCCCCTGATAGCTGTACAGCACTTTCTTGATCGCTCTGGTGATGTCGTGTTCCGGATTGCGCAGTGCAACCTCCATTTTGACGTCACTCTCACTCTTGACCTCGATCAGGTCTTGAAAGCCGAGCGTGACAAACTCATCACCGTATTTGATCAGGATATCAAAGTAGGAGTTGGTGACTGCAGCCTGATACCGGGAAGCGGTCTGAAAGGGAACAGGCCGAATGCCGAATTTCTCCCCAGCCTCCTGCTCCAACTCAGGTTTTTCCAGGGGATCGACGAATTCGACCTTAACCCGGCCATTACCGGCCACCTCAAACTCGCGGAGCAGATCACGCAGTTGCGGTTGCAGCGGAGCAAGCAAGGGATGGGTCTGCGCCGAAAAATATCCGCGGATCAGGAGCGGTTCCTGCAGCCTGGCCAGATAGGAACGGGTCGCCGGCGAGATCGAATAGATCCGGCCAGCAGTCAGGTCGGTGCGCAGCATGCCGAGAGGAGCGAGCCAGACATTGGTAAGCAGAACATTGAGCACCAAGAGAAGGGTCAGCACCCCCCAACGCCGATGCACCCGATTGACCGGGTTGCCTGCCCAGCGCTGCCGTTCCAGGCTGTAGATATTGAGGGTCAGAAAAATACCGATCAGACTCAGTGAATACAAAAGATCGCGCAGATCAATAACCCCACGGGTAATGGCCGCAAAACGGGAACCAGCGCCTAGCAGTTTGAGCAGTTCCCCACCTCTGTTACCAAAAAACCCGGTCAGGGTGTCAGAGCCCAACAGGTAGAGGGCGCTGCAGGCCAGGGTCGTGACAATGAGGCTGACAATCTGGCTGTTGCATTGGGCACTGACAAAAAGACCGATGGCGATGTAGGCCCCGGCGAGAAAGAGACTTGCCAGATAGCCGCCGAACACGGGCCCCCAATCGAGCTGGCCGAGTACACTAACGGTCAGCGGCAGCGGCAGGGTCAGGAACAGGCCGATGCCGACCAGGGTGAGGCAGGCAATGAATTTCCCGCCCACTAAAACCGGCAGACTGACCGGGGCGGTCAGCAGCGCTTCCAGGGTTCCGGATCGCTGTTCTTCGGACCAGACCCGCATGGTGATCGCCGCAGCCAGAAAGATCAGCAGGAGCGGCATCCACTCGAACATGGGACGGACATCGGCAATATTGCGACTGAAAAAAGTCTCGACCCAGAAAAAAAGAAAAAGGATGGCGGCCAAAAAGGCGCCAAAAAAAATGAAAGCAGCCGGGGTGGCAAAAAAAACGGCCAGCTCTCTCCGGGCAACCTTGCGCAAGGTGTTCATTGTTCCCTCCCTGCAGCCATGTTGATTTCACTGAAAACTTTCTCGAGATTACGGGATTCAGGCTCCAGGCCGTACAGATTCCAGCCCCTGGCAATAACAGCAGCCGCGACTGCCGGGGCTAGCTCTCTGGCTGGCTGCAATCCGGAAAGGGCGAAACAGGCCCGGCCGTTTTCGGCGGGCAAGGAATCCACCTGAGTGATGCCGTTGAGACCTTGAAAACAGACAGCGGCCTCTTCCCGGTCCTCAACCGTCACCAGCAGCCGCTGTCCGGCACTCAACGCAGCCAGACTGCCATCCAGGGCCTTGCGGCCGTGCTGGATAATGATCACCCGATCGCAGACTGCCTGGACCTCCTGAAGGATATGGGTAGAGATGATGATGGTCGCCTCCTTGGCCAGTTCCTTGATCAAAGTACGCATGTGCTGGATTTGGGTAGGATCGAGTCCGTTAGTGGGTTCATCGAGGATAACGATCCGGGGCCGGTGGAGGATGGCCTGCGCTACACCGACCCGCTGACGGTAGCCACGCGACAGGGTCCCGATCGGTTGCGAGGCCTTATCAATCAGCGCGGTTCGCTCCAGGGTCTCACGCAGCAAAGCACCCACCCCGTCGGCACCTACCCCGTGCAGGGCGGCGTGGTATTCGAGGTAACCGGCAACCGTCATCTCCTGGTAAACCGGACAATTTTCCGGAAGGTATCCGATCAGGGCCTGAATCGCACGGCGGTCGGTGGCCATCTCTCGTTGATCGATGGTGATGGTGCCGCCGGTCGGCTCCAAAAAACCGGTCAACATTTTGATAATCGTCGTTTTACCGGCGCCGTTATGGCCAAGCAGGCCGACGATCTCACCGGGGCCGATCGCGAAAGAAACATTATCGACCGCTATTAACGACCCATAGGTTCTGGTCAAATTATGGACGTGGATCATGGACGATCTCCTGATAAATACTGTAACAAACCCTGCCTATAACTCAGGCGCATACCTTAAATCAGCAGGGCTGGTTGTCAAGCTCGACCGGGGTAGATTGCACTGAAAGAAAAACAGTGGCGGGACGGAAAGAAGGCGGAGGATATCTCTAAAATTTTCCTAGAAATTAACGTACTAGCTGTCAGTTTGCCGAAAATGCTGGGATAAGAATCGATCCAATTGATTGGCAAACGATTGCCGGTCACTCTGGCCAAAGGAGGCCGGCCCGCCTGTTTCCACACCGCTGGCCCGCAGACTGTCCATGAAATCCCGCATATTGAGCCGAGCGCGGACATTTTCTGTGGTATACAGTTCGCCTCGGGGATTAAGCCCATAGCCGCCTTTGGCGATCACCAGAGCCGCCAGCGGGATATCGGTGGTAATCACCAGATCCCCGGCATTCAGCCGCTTGACGATTTCATTGTCAGCCACGTCAAACCCGGCGGCAACCCGCAGCGATGTGACATTCTTGAGTCGCGGGGTAGCGAGCGGCTGGTTGGCGACCAGCGTCATGGCAACACCGGTGCGCTCGGCCGCACGAAAAAGGATGTCTTTGATCACCCTGGGACAGGCATCGGCATCAACCCAGATGTGCACACTTTCCTCCGCTCGTTGCGTTGTTGGTTTCTCAAGAGTTGCCCCCTGATATAGAGAATTTTCTCAAGGCACGAAAGGAGATATCAGAAAGTTCTGCTCATTGCTTTCAGTCCCGCGCCTCAACACGACTCCGCTGCCTAAAAAGCATGCGGGGAGGCAGAGCATTCCACTCTCCTCCCCGCACCTGTGGCAAGTTCCGGCTTATCGGCCCTGTCCTTGCAACAGGTGATGCCGACAATCAGATTTTGAAGGTGTTGACAATGTCGCGCAATTCATTCGCGAGCCCCTGCAGTTTATCGGCGCTCGACTTGACCTGGTTGCTGCTGCCTGAGATTTCATTGGAAGCGACATTCACTCCAGCAATATCCTGAGTAATAGTGCCTGCCACAGCCGAACTCTGACTGACATTTTCATTGACCTCGCCCAATCCCAGTGAAGCCTGGGCGATGTTGGAGGCGATTTCCTCGGTGGCAGCGGACTGTTCGCCGACAGCGATGGAGATAGTAGCCACAATCTCGTTAACGCTGTTGATAATTTTCGAGATTTGGTTGATTTCTTCTACTGTCGAGTTGGTCGTCCCCTGCACACCTTCGATCTGGCCCTTGATGTTCATAGTGGCTGCAGCCGTCTGCTTCGCCAGCTCCTTGATCTCATTAGCAACAACGGCAAACCCCTTACCCGCCTCTCCCGCCCTGGCCGCCTCTATAGTGGCGTTGAGAGCCAGCAGATTGGTCTGCTCGGATATTTCAGTTATAGTTTCTGTTACTTTGCTGATAGCCTGCGCGGCCTTGCCCAGTTCGGCCATCTTATCCGAAGTGTTGGCAGCCTGAATGACCGCCTTTTCCGAAATCAGCCGGGCCTGTTCCGCGTTTTGGGCAATCTGGGAGATGGTTGAGGTCATTTCCTCGGCCGCACTGGCCACCATGGAGGTGTTGGTGGTGGACTGTTCCATCGCCGCAGCAACACCGTTGAGGTTGGCACTCATTTCTTCCGCCGCAGTGGCCACATTATTGGCCCGACTTGAGGTGTCAGCAGCATTATTCGATAAGGCTACCGCAATGCCGGACAGTTCAACAATGGATACATTCACCTGTTTGGTATTCTCACTGATGTTGCCGATCATCTTCTGCAGTTTTTCAATAAATATATTGAACCATCTGGCGAGTTCGCCGACTTCATCTTTAGAGGTGACGGCCAGACGCATCGTCAGATCGCCCTCACCCTGCGCAATATCCTTGAGACTTTCAACCGCCTTGTTGATCGGTTTGGTGATTGATGATGCTGCCCAAAATACTACTCCCCCGGTAAGTATTAACGAGATGAGCGTAACCAACGCGGTGGCATTTCTCAACGCAACGACACTGGCGAGAAATTCACTGGCATTCTGGGTGGCAGCAACGGACCATCCTTTTTGCTTCATGGGTGCATAGCCTGCTGCCTTGTCAATCTCCTTGTACACATAAGATTCCGCTCCGGTTTGACCAGCCATCATCGCCTTGTTGATGCCTTCCATGCCTTTCAGGGTTTTAAGGTCAAGCTGCATGACGTTTTTCGCATCCGGATGGGCAATGATAATGCCATTGGAATTAGCCATGAAACAATACCCGGTTGCACCGATCTTTTTCTTAGCAACAGGATCGGTGAGCACTGAGGCCTTCAAGAAGGCACCGAATACGCCAAGGAAGTTGCCGTTACTGGCAAAGACGGGGCCACAGAAAAACAAAAAAGGCTCATTGGTGGCCTTGGAACGAACAATATCACCACTGACTGTCTTCTTGGTGTTCTTAGCTTCCTGGAAGGTGGGGTTTTGGACAATATCAAACCCTTTTAATTCATCGCTTGCAACAGCAGCATCCGCATAGATGACGCCGTTGGCATCGGTGAGAAAAATCGCGGTATAATTTGTTTTCAGCAATTCAAAGCGTTTTTTCAGATCCTGACGGATCACTTCCACGGCTTCACCGGCGCCCTCGATACCTTTGGCGTTAACCGCTTCGGCGGCTATTTTCACTTGGGTGCGGCCTGCAAAGGCGTCGGCAAACTTTAATTCGCCATCATAAATTGCCGATACCTGGGTCGCGGTTCCCTCAGCGATGGATTGTGCATTGGCCTTGCTCAGTTCAGTTACCGTCTTTGTAGAATTTTTTACGGTAATATAGCCGCTTACGGCCAAGGGGATAAGGACAACTAAAATACCGCCGATAATAAGTTTAAACCGTATCGATAAAAAATTCATATACACCTCTCTTTAACAATCATATTCCCTTCGGAGTCCGTACACTTCGAAAGCAGAAGAACCATCCTTTCGTAATTGTGACCGCCATCCCCCATGGCACTAACCAGTCGAGCCTACGACCTACTCTTTGTTCGGACTTTATCACGATTTGTTCATAATTGTATTTGGTTTTTTAAAAGGAAGTCAAAAAAAAGGACTATATACCTAAAAGACAGGTGTACTTACCTCTGGTTACCCGTGCCGCTTGTGCCGCTTGTGCCAAAACGACTGGCAACCTTACTGACAACCTCATCCGGATCAAACCCGTCACATTGGATAGTCATCTCGGCATATTTTTTATAGAGAAGCTGTCGTTCATCAAAGAGTTCGCGAAAGGTCTGATCAGCAGCCTTGGCAATGCCCCGCGAAGCGAAATTACGGATCCGTCGCTCAATTTCGGCAAAAGAAACTTCAAGAAAGACGATAACGGAGATCCCCTGCAGGTGCGTCATCGCCTTTTCGCTATACGCGGCGCTGCCGCCGGTGGCAATGACATGGCGGCTGATGTTGAGTTTAACGATTTCCTGCTCCTCAATGGCCCGCAGGTTGAGGTGATCGGACTCATCAAGGATCTGCTGCAAGGATTTCTGCTGATTGATCTGGATAAGAATATCGGTATCGATGAAACCGAGCGACAGATTCTTGGCGAGGATAATCCCGAGGGTGCTTTTGCCCGCACCCGGCATGCCAATCAGGGTCAGATTCGTTTTCATGACGTAGCGCCCTCACAGCGGGGTTACCATCCGCACAAGACGGAAAAATATCATCTACACATAGAAGTATAGTCGGAAACAGGGGGGGCTGACAAGGATCGATTACGCGAAGGCGGAGCAAGGCGCATGGCCGGACTCCGGAGAAAGGCAGGATCAAGAATCACCCCGGCCCTCTGTCAAGAGGGCCACGGAGTGGGTACACAAGGGGGTTACCAGTTCATCTCTGCTTTGATTTCGCCCCGGGTGGAGATTACCACCTGGCGGACCTGAAGCTTTGGTTTGACAGCATCATAGGCCTGCCTGATAATCTGCAGCATGGAGTGGCAGCAGGGCACCTCCATGATCAGGACAGTCAGGGATTTGAGCGTACGGGTCCGGAAAATCTCGGTGAACCGGTCTAGATACAGCTGCTGATCGTCAAACTTGGGACAGCCCATCATCACCACCCGGCCGGCCAGAAAATCTTTCTGGAGCCCGGCATAGGCAACCGCGGTGCAGTCAGCCGCCACCAGGAGATCACAGTTTTCAAGAAAAGGGGCGGTGGCCGGTATCAAACGGATTTGCACCGGCCAGTGCGACAGGGCGGAACCCGTTTGCGCACTGGCGGCATTGGCTATCTGACACGGCGACATGGTCTGGAAATTTTGCAGATGGGCTGAAGGACACCCGCCACCGCTCTGCACAGACGTCATCTTTTTCTCTTTTGCCGCCAGAAAGTGTTCGACAGCCTCTTCGTCAAACTGGTCGGCCTCGCGCTCGATGATCTTGAGCGCTCCGGTCGGACAGGAACCGAGACAAGCGCCCAGGCCGTCGCAAAGCTTGTCGGCCACCAGGCGAGCCTTGCCGTCAATGATCTGCAGCGACCCTTCGGCGCAGTCGGGAATGCATTGACCGCAGCCGTTACAGAGGTCCTCATCGATCTGAATTATCTTTCGTGCAATTTTCATAATGCGGCCTTCCGTGGAAAAGATTGATTTTGAGGCTCAGGTCAACCGAGGATCGCCTTTTTCAGCGTCTCGATCCCGACTCGTTCCATGAAACGGGCAGAACGGGTTTTGAATTTGGCTTCCCGGAGATAGTAATTGAGGGTCTTGGCAACCAACGTGACGGCCTCGTCGTCGCTTAATTCTTCAGCCACCATATCGCCGATGCGTGGCCGCCCAGCGGCGTTGCCGCCAAAGGAAAAACGCCAGCCTCTTTTTTCGCCAGCAAGGCCCACATCCCGCATCCAGGATTCGCAACAGCACATCCGGCATCCGGAAATACCCACTTTAACCTTATAGGGCAGCGGTCCTTCCAGCTCGATCTGTTTGATTTGTTCCCCCAAGGCCAGGGCATCCCCCATCCCGAATTTACACCAGGTGCTCCCCGGGCAGGCCTGCACATAATGGACACGGTTCCTGGCATGAGGCGGTGTCGAGGGAATCTGCAATTCGTCCTTCAATGCTTCCAGGGCCTCGGGTTCAAGGCCGAGAAAGGCAACCCACTGAGCGCCGGTTATTTTTGTTTTGGGGATCTGATATTTTCGTGCCAGAGCCGCCAGGCGTTCCAGGTCTTCCGGGGTAAGCATTCCAGCATAATAGTGAGGGAGCACGAGATAGGTCTTCTGTCTATGGTCCATGATTGCCTTACTAGGCACTCTCCGGCCGAACCATGAGGGTCCGGCCGGGGTGCACCTGGTTGGAACGGGTTAACCGAGGATCGCCTTCAGGTCTTCTTCAGGCGTGGCGGCCACCGGCTTGATGCCGAAGGTATCCACCAAAAACTGGAGAACCGTGGGGGTAATGAAGGCCGGCAGCGACGGTCCGAGGCGAATGTCCTTGATGCCCAAGGAAAGCAGCGTCAGGAGGATGGCCACCGCCTTCTGCTCGTACCAGGACAGCACCATGGACAGCGGCAGGTCATTGACTCCGCAGCCAAAGGCGTTGGACAGGGCCACCGCGATCTGGATGGCGGAATAGGCATCGTTACATTGCCCAACATCAAGCAGGCGCGGAATACCGCCGATGCTGCCCAGATCCTTGTCAAAGAAACGAAATTTGCCGCAGGCCAAGGTCAGCACCATGCAGTCGCTGGGCACCTGCTCGACGAATTTGGTAAAATAGTCGCGGCCGGGTTTGGCCCCGTCGCAACCACCGACCAGGAAGAAATGGCGGATTGCTTTGGATTTCACCGCCTCGATCACCTTGTCAGCCACGCCGAGCACTGCATTGCGGGCAAAACCGACCATGACTGAGCCGTTGTCGACCGCATCAGTGAACCCAGGCATAGCCAGAGCCATCGCTACCACCGCCGAGTAATCCTTATCAGCAATGTGCTTGACGCCGGGCCAACCGACCAGGCCGTTGGTAAAGATCCGGTCCTTGTATTCATCCTTAGGTTTCTGGATGCAGTTGGTGGTGAACAGAATAGGGCCGGGGAAATTGGGAAATTCTTTGTGTTGATTCTGCCAGGCGGTGCCAAAATGGCCGAAGAAATGCGGATATTTTTTCAATTCCGGATAGCCGTGACAGGGCAGCATCTCGCCGTGGGTATAGATATCAATCCCTTTGCCCTCGGTCTGCTTGAGCAGCAGTTCGAGATCGTGCAGGTCATGCCCGGTGATGAGCACGCATTTACCCTGGCGATGCCCCAGCGGTACCGAGGTCGGCACCGGATGGCCATAGGTGCCGGTGTTGCCGGCATCAAGGAGCTCCATGGCCCGCAGGTTGATCTCGCCAGCCTTCATGGCCACCGGCACGCACTGCTCCACGGTCAGCCCCTGGACCAGCATAACCGCAAGGGCCTCGTAACAGAAAGCGGCAATGATCGGATCGGTTTTGCCAAGGATAGCGGCATGGTCGGCATAGGCAGCAATGCCTTTGAGGCCGTACAACAGGGTTTGCTTGAGCGAACGGATATTGACATCGCTGTCAAGATTTTCGATCAGATGGAGGGCCGCGCCCTGGGCGGTAAGATCAGCCACCGAGCCGGCCGGAATTAAGGTTGCCGGGGCCTCCGTGAAATCAATCCTGCCACCGGCAGCCGCAACCTTGGCCTTCATGGCCTCGCGCAGCTCCACCCCCTTATTAATCAGCACCACAAAACGGGCGGGATCGAAATCGACATTGGTCAGGGTAGAAAATATGGCCTCATAGGTGAAGAGATCGGTAGCCGCATCAACGATACCGTGCTTCCGACCCTCCTGGGCAAAGAGGGAGAGCCCCTGCAGGGCATGGATCAGCAGATCCTGGAGATCGGCTACCTCTTCGTTCTTGCCGCAGACGCCGGCAATATTACAGCCAATCCCTTTGGCGGTCTGTTCACACTGGTTACAAAACATGGCAGTTCTCCTTGTACGGGTTTTTATGTCGCGTTCGACATTGTTCCTCTGTAGTATGCCTGTACTATACAACCTCATAATAAGGTTTCTTTGACATAGGTCAAAAACAATTTATTTCTGGAAAACAATGCAAAATAAAGATGCACTCCTGGCAAACAGTCTTCTGTTCAACGGCCTGCCCGCAGAACAACTCCGGGAAATTGCTGCCATCAGCGTCAGCAAAAAGTACGGCAAAGGTGTCTCGATTTTTTTTGAGGGCGATCCGGGCATTGGCTTTTACATGGTAGCCGCCGGTAAGGTGAAGATTTTCAAGATGTCCTTCGACGGCAGAGAGCAGATCCTGCACATCTTCGGGGCGGGCGAACCCTTTGGCGAGGTTCCTGTCTTTCATGGCAGTCCCTTCCCGGCCAACGCCGAAACCCTGACCGAGGCGGAACTGATCTTTTTTCCCCGGACCGAGTTCGTCAATCTGGTAACGGCCAATCCATCGCTGGCGCTCAATATGCTGGCGGTTCTGTCGCACCGGCTGCGCCGCTTTGCCGCCCAGATCGAAAATCTCTCCTTAAAAGAGGTCCCCGGACGACTGGCCTCCTACCTGCTCTACCTGGCGGAGGAGCAACAACGCTGCGACTTGGTGGTGCTCGATATTCCCAAAGGGCAGCTGGCCAGCCTGCTGGGGACAAGTTCAGAGACCCTGTCGCGGATCTTTGCCAAGATGACCGAGGAAGAGCTAATTAGGGTGGAAGGAAAAACGATTTATCTGCTCGACATGGAGCGATTGCGGGAGCGATAACCCAAACAACGACTACCGCGCTTCTCCGGCGTGGAGCTTGACCAGATTAACGATATGCAGATAGCTGTCCGGGTTCAGCTGTGTGAAGGCGATGCCCATACCGGTCTGGTCGTGACGGCAAACCACCCCTTGGGCCTCGAATTCCATCTTGCTGGTCGCACCGGCTAGTTGGATTGTAATATTGCAGGGGGTCGCCACCGGAATGCGGGTAGCGGTTTCCAGATACAATCCCGTAAGGCTGATGTTACGGGTGTCGACCTTGGCCTCCATAACCCGGTCGTGTTCATAGCTGACAAGAGCGCTGCTGATAAAGACAACACGGGGAGCCCGCCGCTGCTCCGGCACGGTCGTGCTCATTTCGCCTGCCCGTTTGATGACTTCATCGCCAGCTGCATGTTGCGAGAACTTATCACATACTCACCATTGGCCACCGCCACTTCCGGAATCTGCTTAGATTTTTCGAAGATACTAAATGCCGGTTCCAGGGTCTTCCAAAATTTTATCCAGGGCGAGGTCGCAAATTTGTTCATGTTTTTGTCGGTCATCTGGAAAGGAAAGATGTGTACGTTGAAACGCTCCTGCCCCTTCATCAGAGCCGCATGTGCCAGCATGTAGATTTCTTCGATCCGGTTATCACCCATGGCAAAACAGCCAACCGATTGGCAGTCACCGTGGACCATAATCAAGTTGCCTGACCTATTTTTAGAGGTATCTAATTCGTTAGGATACCCGATATCAAAGGCCAGATGGTATTGGGAGTTGGGTTTCATCTGCTTGGCAGAGACGCTGTAGAAGCCCTCGGGGCTCTGCCAGTCGCCTTCATTGACCTTGGGGCCGGGGAAACCGGAATAGTTGCAGATCTGGTAGGTTTTGAAGAGGTCGTACCCCCGGCCTTTATTCATCCAAACCTCTAAAGTGCCAGGCAGCTTGAAGATACGGACATAGATCGGTTGTCCAGCGGCAAAGCCCTTCTGCCGCAGCTCCTGTTCGATCTTCTCCTTAGTCTTGGCTATCAAATTTTCTGCCCGAGGGGTGGTCGCCGGCATCTCGGCCCTGGCTTCAGCAAGGACAAAAAAGCCCGCACCAACTACAAGGACGCAAAAAACTAAAAACCGTTGCCAGTGATACGAGAGACTGCGTGTAGGATTCATAAGCTCTGTTTTAAAAAAAATTATGAGTGAAAAAAAGGCTTCTGCCTCAACCATCGGCCCGTAATCCCCAAGAAACATGAAGAGGGCTGTTCAGACACGCTGCGCCTTCTGTTCTCCGGCATAGGCCGAGGCGGCGCATTCATTCTTACCAAGATCAAGCTCTTCCTTCCGATCGCTGTCTTCTTCCCTAAGATTGGCGTTGACCAGCCGAATAACAGCATACTCCTCAGGCTGCGGCCGCATGTTCTCCTTGATAAAGGCAACAAAAGCCGCCAAATTATCAAGAACATATATATTTTTATTACGCTCCAGCACCTCGCCCAGGCTGCAGGTGAACATCAGGTCCGCATTAGCCTCTCCCCACTCGATATAGTGACCGGGCAATACCAGCAACCGGTGGTCGAGTTGCTTGACCATCCGGATGGAGTTATACAGCATCGCCGCCCATTCTTCCATTTTGCCGCCCAGATCGGGCCGCCCAACCGAATGAATGAAGATCAGATCGCCAGTGATCAGGAAACGCTCATCAATGAGGTAGGAAGTGGAACCGGGTGTATGACCCGGGGTGAAGAGCACCCGTACCTTCGGCCCTTCGAGGCTGAAGCAATGGAATTCTCCATCCTTCAGCGGGGTATACGGATTTTTTGAGGTTTTGAAATCACCATCATTGGCGTAAAAAGCGGCGCCGGTCTGTTGAGCAATATTTCTGCTGCCAGAGATATAATCTGCCTGGAGATGCGTTTCAAAGGTTTTGATAACCCGGCAGCCCTTATCTGCAGCAAAACCGAGGTAAAAATCAAGATTCTGAGAAGGGTCAAAGAGCATCATCTCCTGGCCGCTCACCAGTCCGTAGCTGCAGGAGGCCTTACCGGGCCGGATAAACTGAAACAGTTCGTAATCCGTGCCTGTTGCTACCGATTTCGGTACCAACAAGTTACCCCAGGTTTTGATGCCGCCGGACAGATACCCGACATCGTCGTAACCATGGGAGTGCAGAATCTCGGCGACAAACTTGGCAGACCCTTCTTTGGCGCAAACGATCCGAATGCTGCGATCTTTCGGAATCCGGCCGACCGCATCCTCCTCATTCTCCATGAAATCGTAATAGGAGACATTGAGCAGGGTAAAGGGAGCGGGGCTCTCTACATGAAAACGTTTGAAATCCTTGCTGTTTCTGACATCGACCACCACCATATCCACACTATCGGCGAGCCACTGGAACAACTCCTTTGCCTCGTATGTGAATAGTGCCATGGTCCTCTCCTTTCAGGGTGTGACAAGCCTGCCCCACAACATACTGCTGCAAAAACTATCGAGGTTCTCGATTATTGTCAATATTATATTGAGGTTAACTACGATTTTATTCGATAAATCCTGTATTGGCGCGAAACATCCAGCATCTTCTCCCCCAGCGGACCAGCCGACGATGGCCTATGGTTCCGCTTCTCTGTTCAGCGCATCCGAGAGTATTTTCAATCCCGGGGAGGAATACCAGGTTTGGGCAAGAGCAAGGCCAGCAGCACAGCCATACCGGTGAGGGCGGCAGCCAGCAGGTAACTCCCCGAAAACGACCCGGTCTGCTCGGCAATCAGTCCGGCAAGAAAAGGGCCTGCCACCTGCCCGATTGCGAAAATAAAAGTGATGGCGCTGAACAGGGCAAAAGTCTTGTCCGGACCGGCGTAATCACCGGTCAGCGCAGCCATGATCGAAGGAATAGACCAGGCGACGATGCCAAAGCAGCCGATGGAAAGAAAGAGAAAGGGTACGGAAAGATGGAGACCGGCCAGGAGATAGGCCAAGGTCTGAACACTGAACACCACCATCAGGCTGAAACGGCGGCTGATACGATCTGCCAGCATGCCGAACAGGGGGCCGGAAAAAAGACTGAGCAACCCCACCCAGGACCAGAAGGAACCGGCGGCCTGTTGGCTGAATCCATACTGCTGGACCATGGTGGTAACGATGAAGGTGGCGTAGGAAACAAAGGTGAAACCGAAGATAAAGTAAATGGCTCCTAAATGAAGAATGAGGCGCAGGGGAACAGTGCGTTCGCGATGCAACTGATGCGGCTGCCCGACGGTTGCGTGTGCCTCCTGCCCGGCGGGAGCGAGCCCCATTTCCTGGGGCCGGTTGCGCAGCACCAGCAGGCAGACGATGCCGATCAGGATCACCACACCCCCGAGCACCACCCAGCTGAGCCGCCAGGTGTAGCGGGTCATCCCATTGAGCCAGGGCACGGCCTGACCGGCAAAGACAATGGCCGCACCGTTGCCGCTGACCACAAAACCGGCGGCCTTACCCCGCAGCCTGCTGCCAAACCAGGAGGAAAGCACCGCCATGATCGGAATATTTGCCATGGCCGTGCCGATCCCGGTGAGGATATAGAGACAAATAATGCTGACCAAGCTGGAGGCAAAACCTATCCCGACCATGGAAAAGCCCGAAAGCAGCAGGGCTGCGGTCGTCAGCCGCCGGGCGCCAAATCTTCGGACCAGATACGAACAGCCGACAATGCCCGCCAGATAGCCGAGGAAATTAGCGGTAGAAATAGCGCCCATCTGGCTGTAGGAGAGGAGCAGATCCTGCCCCATGGCTGGCAGCAGCATGCCCAGGGCGAATCGGGCCAGACCTATGCAGGCGAAGGTCCCCAAGGATCCGGCAGCGACAATCAGCCAGCCATAATGGAACGGTAATTTTTGAGATGCGGATGTGGTCATGGCTTATTCTAGAGCTCGGCCAAAGCCGCCGCCACCCGGGGTTTCGATGATGAAGACATCGCCCGCGGCCACGGCCACCTCGTCGTTGCCCTGGAGCTCCTGCAGGCGACCGTTATGGCGGAGCAGTGCGTTGCGGCCGCGGAGGCCTGGGCTGCCGCCGTCAAAACCATACGGTTCAGTCACCCGGTGCGAGGAAAGGATGGTGGCAGTCATGGGTTCAAGAAAACGCAGCCGCCGGACCACGCCGTCACCTCCACAAAATCGGCCCCGACCGCCAGAACCCCGCCGAATGGCAAATGCCTCCACCCGCACCGGAAAACGCAGTTCCAGCACCTCCGGGTCCGTCATGCGGGTATTGGTCATGTGGCTGTGGACCGCGCTGGTACCGTCGTGATCAGGCCCGGCACCGGTTCCACCGCAGATAGTCTCGTAGTTTTGGTAGACATCGTTACCATAGAGAAAATTATTCATCGTCCCCTGGGAAGAGGCCAGCAGACCCAGCGCGCCGTAGAGGCAATCGGTGATCGCCTGGGAGATCTCGGTATTACCGGCAATCACCGCCGCCGGATAGCAGGGATTGATCATCGAGCCCTCGGGAATAATAATCTGCAGCGGTTGCAGGCAGCCTTGGTTCAAGGGGATTTCGTCGTCAATGAGCGTCCTGAAAACATAGAGGACCGCTGCCTGGCACACGGCCCGGGGAGCATTGCGATTGCCCGGATGCTGCGGTGAGGTGCCGGTGAAATCAATGACCGCGGCCCGTGCCGCCCGGTCAACCGCAATCCGTACCTGGATCTGGCTGCCGTCATCCATGGGATAGATGAAAGAGCCGTCACGCAGGACCGCCAGAACCCGGCGCACCGATTCCTCGGCATTATCCTGGACATGGCGCATATAGGCCTGGACCGCAGCCAAACCGAAGTGGCTGACCATCCGGCGCAACTCCTGCAACCCGGTTTCGTTGGCCGCTATCTGGGCGGTCAAATCGGCCAGGTTCTGCTCGACCTTGCGACAGGGATAGGGGCCGGCGAGCAGCAGGGCTCTGGTCGCCTCCTCCCGAAACACCCCCTGCTCCACCAGCAGCCAGTTGTCGATGACAATGCCCTCTTCCTCGATCCGAGTGCTGTCGGGCGGCGAAGAACCGGGCGTGCGACCGCCGATATCCGCGTGATGACCGCGGGAGCCGACGTAGAACAGCATCTCACGGCCGGCCTCGTCCCAACAGGGGGTGACCACGGTGACATCGGGGAGATGGGTTCCGCCATTATACGGGGCATTCTGCATGTAGACATCGCCGGGCTGCATGCGGCCCTGGTTGTCACGAATGATTGCCTTGACCGATTCGCCCATGGAGCCGAGATGCACCGGCACATGGGGGGCATTGGCCACCAGGTTGCCCTCCTGGTCGAAAAAAGCGCAGGAAAAATCGAGCCGCTCCTTAATGTTGACCGAATGGGCCGTGTTGGCCAGGGTCACTCCCATCTGTTCGGCAATCGACATAAAGAGGTTGCCGAAGACCTCGAGCATGACCGGATCAACCGCAGTGCCTATGGCCTCGACCGCAGGCCGCGGTGCATACCGCTGCAAGATGAGATGGTTCCGCGCGTTGACAGCCGCAGCCCAGCCCTGTTCGAGCACCACGGTACCAGTGGCCTCAACAATAATAGCCGGCCCCTTGAGTCGCTGGCCCGGGGCCAATAGCGTCCGCTGATACAGGTGAGCCGCCACCCATTCGCCTCGGCTCCACAGTCTTACGGTTGCCGCCGGTTGCGGCGCGGTTGCCTGCATCACCATTTCCGGATCGACCAAAGACTCGGTGATGCCGATAGCCTCGATGGACAGGGCCTCGACCATCAGACTGCGGCCCACGGCAATGAAGCCGAACCGCTGACGGTGCACGGTCTCAAAGGCCTGCTGCATGGCCTCCGGGGTATCGAGGTCGACCGGCAAGGCGGTGTCGGTGCCGGTATAGCGGAGATGGACCTTGCACAGTGACACGATCTGGCCTGGCGCCACCCCCTGCTGCCTGACTTCCCCGATGGCCTGGGCACGAAGCGGTGAAGCGGATGCAGCCAGAAGGCCGGCAAGAGCAGGGTCACTAAAAGGATGCTCAATCTGGACCTCGCGCAGGGCCCGGACATCGGCAAGTCCCATGCCGTAGGCCGAAAGCACTCCTGCCAGGGGGTGGAGAAAAATCTGCTCCATGCCCAAGGCATCGGCTACCTGGCAGGCATGCTGCCCACCAGCGCCGCCGAAGCATTGCAGGGTATACTGGGTGACATCGTAGCCGCGCTGCACCGAGATCTTTTTGATGGCATTGGCCATATTGGCCACCGCAATGCGGAGAAAGCCCTCGGCCACGGCCTCCGGCAGCAACGAAGCAACACCCGTTGCCCCGACTATCCGGGCCGTCAACGCAGCAAATTCCCGCCGGACAATACCCGTATCCAAGGGCTGATCACCCTGCGGCCCGAATACCCTGGGGAAGGAGTCTGCCTGAATCCGGCCCAGCAGGACATTGCAGTCGGTCACGGTCAAGGGGCCGCCACGCCGGTAACAGGCCGGACCGGGATGGGCGCCGGCCGAATCCGGTCCTACCCGGTAGCGGCCGCCGTCAAAATGGAGGATCGACCCGCCGCCCGCAGCCACGGTATGGATGTGCATCATCGGCGCCCGCATCCGCACTCCAGCCACCTGGGTTTCAAAATTGCGCTCGAACTCGCCGTCGTAGTGGGTAACGTCGGTGGAGGTGCCGCCCATGTCAAAACCGATCAACCGGGACAAGCCGCTCATAGCTGCAGTGCGGACCATGCCGACCACGCCACCGGCCGGGCCGGAAAGCACCGCGTCCTTGCCCCGGAAAAGGTGCGCGTCGGTGAGGCCGCCGTTGGACTGCATGAACATCAACCGGGGCGCACCCTTGCCGCTGCCCAACTCTCCGGCCACCTGATCAACATATTGCCTGAGAATGGGTGAGAGATAGGCATCAACCACAGTGGTGTCGCCGCGGGCAATCAACTTGATCAGCGGACTGACCTGGTGACTGACCGAGACCTGGGAAAAACCGAGACGTTTGGCGATGGCTGCCAGCCGCAGCTCATGGTGGTGAAATCGATATCCATGCATCAGGACAATCGCTGCTGAACGGATCCCGTCGGCATAGGCCCGCCGCAAATCGTGTTCCGCCTGGTCTTCATTGAGGGGAATAACAACCCCGCCCTGGCTGTCAACCCGCTCTTCCACTTCAATCACCTGCGCATACAGCATTTCCGGCAGGATGATGTGACGGGCAAACAGACAGGGCCGATTCTGATACCCAATCCGCAGGCCATCGCCGAAGCCCTTGGTGATCACCAGCACGGTTGGTTCGCCCTTGCGCTCCAACAGGGCATTGGTCGCCACCGTGGTCCCCATTTTGACTGCCGCGATGCGACCCGTCGGCAGAGGCTCGGCAGCGCTCAATCCCAGGATCGTCCTAATGCCGTGGAGAGCGGCGTCGGGATAGAGCTCTGGATTTTCAGAAAGGAGTTTACAGGTTATAAGCGCTGCGGTATCCGGCGGTTTGGCCACAATGTCAGTGAAGGTGCCGCCTCGATCGATCCAGAACTGCCATGCATTCTCTGGTTCTATTGCCGCCTGCATACGAGCTCCGCTTCCTTGGTTGAGTAAACTGGTGAGTGCCGGTCCAAAACCCCCTCGTCTTCACATATCAGCCAGGACATGTCAATAATTTCATGACCTTTGCCACAGCCGACTGCCCGACAGACTCTGGCCGATTTTCCTTTTGACATAAAACCGTATTTGCTCCTAAGATAGCATATGCAATCAAAGCGCCCTCAACCCGTTGCTGTCTCTTGGCCCATAGCCGCAGCCACCCTTATCAGGCCCTGGCGACAATATCTGCTCGACCACCTTTCCCTTCGGGCTTTGCCTGTTGCAGGAACAGCCCTGAGAAAAGGGCTCTTAGGCAAGCACGATAAGTTGACGGCCCTGACCCAAAGAGTGCTGGCTCCTGGTGGGCTATCGGCCATTTACGGGAACCAGAACGGAGCGGAATTCCACCTCAACTCCGCCTTTTCCGACATGTTCACGGTCACCGGCCTAGTTGCCGTGGCGATGTTGCTGCTTGCCCTGTTAGTCCTCAATCAACGCAAAAAAACAATTATTACCAACAAATCAAAGGCGCTCGTAGAGACCGAAGCCCGATATCGTCTGCTCTTTGAGCACTCGCCCATCCCTCTTTTGGAAGAGGACTTAAGTGCGGTAAAAACGTTTATTGATCAACTGACCGCATGTGGCATCACCGATCTGAACCGCTACTTTAGGGAAAACCCAGAAAGCCTCGCCCGATGTGCCGCTATGGTGCGGATTCTTGATGCCAACCAGGCAGCCCTGCGCATGTACAGGGCCAACAGTCCAAGAGATCTGACCCAACTCACCTCGGTACTCCCCGACAATCAGAGCGTCCATTTCAAAAACGAACTCCACAATCTGGTCACAACTGGTGGGTCTGAAATGGTCTTGGAAAACAGGACCTTGTACGGGACTCTACTGACCGTCGAACGACGCGCGGTTGTGGCCGCCGGGTTTGAACAAACATGGCGCAAGGTCTTTGTCACGGTGATCGACATCACCGAACAGGTGAAATTGAGAGATGAAAACAAGGGTTTTGAAAAACAGCTGCAACAGACCCAAAAACTCGAGGCGATCGGCAGCCTGGCCGGTGGCATTGCCCACGATTTTAACAATATTCTCGCACCCATCATGGGGCGGGCCGAACTGATGCAAGTTGAAAATGCCGGCAATGCTGGCGTGCAGGAGCATTGCCAGGGGATTATCAACGCCTCCAAACGCGCCCGCGATCTGGTGAAGCAGATTTTAACCTTCAGCCGTCAGGTTGATCAGGAGATCCTTCCGGTCTCTCTTGCCGATATCGTGCAGGAAGTTATTGGGCTGGTGCGCCCGACCCTGCCCGCCACCATCGAAATCGATTACCAATGCCCCAACCAGTGCCTCTGGGTGATGGCCGATGCCACTCAGCTGCATCAGGTGATTATGAATCTGGTCACCAATGCCTTCCATGCCATGGAAGAGCAAGGTGGCCGCTTAGACCTCCGGTTGGAATCCGTCACCCTCGGCGTCGGCGAGTTTAATGATTTTTCCATCTCACCTGGTTTGTACCAGCAGTTGATCGTTGCAGATAGTGGCCACGGTATGGACAAAAACACTATGGCAAAAATTTTCGATCCCTATTTCACCACCAAAGCGCACGGCAAAGGAACCGGATTGGGGCTGGCTGTTGTCCTCGGTATCTTGCGCGGCTATGGCGGCGATATCAGGGTGGAGAGCGAGGTGGGCAAGGGAACGGTTTTCACCCTCTATTTCCCGGCGATTGAGTTCGCCGCTGAGCAGACGCCCGTTGTCCACAGTATTCAGGAACCGATGCCCCACGGCACCGAACATATTCTTCTGGTCGACGACGAGAAATCGGTTGCCGATGTGACCACCAGCATGCTAGAGCGACTGGGGTACAAAGTGACGGTCCGGATCAGCAGTTATGATGCTCTGGAAGCCTTTCGCAATCTGGCGGACCGAATCGACCTCCTGATCGCCGACCTGACCATGCCCCAGATGACCGGACTCCAACTCTACCGAGAAATCAAAAAGGTCAAGCCAGGCGTCAAAGTGATCATCTGCACCGGATTCAGTGAACAGCTCGACAGCCGCAAATCCAAGGCTATCGGGATCGAAGGTTTTCTCTACAAACCAGTGGTAATGGCCGATCTCGCCTGGTGTGTCCGTTCCGTGCTCGACGAGTAATCCCCAGACAGCCTTTTCGCAGACCGAATTTCGGTCGGTGGGCGTACCACTGCAAAATACCTGTGGCGAGCACATGCTGCTCGTCCGCATTCAGCTCCGTATCGGGAACATACATGAATACAATGAAAATCAACGAAGAGACGACGCTGCTAGCGGCGTTGCTCAAGAGCGGCTACTCGCGAACCAAGGTCAAACAGTTGCTCAAATACCGAGCGGTATCCGTCGGCGACCTGCCGGCAACCCGACTCGACCAGGTCCTGGTAGCGGGCGATGTCCTGACCATTACCGCCGAAGGTGAGGGACCGACCAGGTTCTCGCCCTGTCCCGGTATTGAGATCATCTACGAGGACGAAGACATCCTCGTTATTGACAAGCCACCGAGATTGCTGACCATCGCCTCAGAAACCGAAAAAACCAAAACCGCCTATTACATGCTGACCGCCTGCGTCAGCGAACGCACGGCTGACGGCAAGGGACGGGTCTTTATCGTCCATCGCCTCGATCAGGGCACTTCCGGCCTGCTGGTTTTTGCCAAGAATGAGGAAGCCAAACATATCCTGCAGGGTGCCTGGCAGGATGCCCGTAAAAAATACCGGGCGATTGTCGAGGGAGTCCCGCAAAAAAGCAGCGACACGATCTCCAGCTACCTGTGCGAGTCGAAAATTCACCGGGTCTATTCGGTCAAGGAGGACAACGGCGAGGGCAAGTTTGCCCAAACCATGTATCAGGTGGTGCAAGCCGAGGGCGACTATGCCCTGCTTGATGTGACGCTGCTGACCGGTCGCAAAAATCAGATCCGAGTGCACCTGGCCGAGCTGGGCCACCCCGTGGCTGGCGACAAAAAATACGGGGCCAAAACCGATCCGATCAAACGCCTCGCCCTGCAATCCTACTATCTGGCTTTCAATCACCCGACCAGCGGCGAGCCGATGGCCTTCACCCTCGACATGCCGGGAAAATTCAGAGCCCTGCTGCACAAAAAAAAACCCGTTAAAAAATGAGCTGCGCGGAGAGCGTACCGTCGCGATTCCGTTTTTTTTTATTGAGCCTGTTTAGGGCATAATATTCTGCCCCCCATCATCCGCTGCCCCACACGTTGCCCCGGAGATGGTATGGGGTTGGAAGACCTCAACCACTCCGGGTTCGGGCATGCGTATGATATTGATACTATTTTGTGAATACCACAACCCCGCCTGCTGCCCGTCAGGGGTAAGAATAACGCCGCCGTAATACTCGCACCCCGTAAATCTTTCCGTCTGATACAAGCTCAGCCATCCATTTAACCTCTGCTCAGTCATATCGACCTGGGCCCAGACTCTGGTGCGCAGGGTAAAACGATTATTGATGGCAATGACGGAAACAGGCGCGGCGATTGAGCCAAGGTAATAATAGGTATGATCCGGAAACACCTGTCCGGCTTCAAAGGCTTGCTGCACCCCCTGGTCCACCTCCCATTTTCCGGCAGGGCCGGTAGCGGTACAACCGACCAAAAAGGTGCCGCAACCAAAAATCAAGAGAAGAAAACGAAGAATATTCAGTGGTTTCATTTGGGGCCCCCTCGCTGATCGCAGCATTTACCAACGCTCACTCGCTTGCTTATTGCATCGAATGCAAACCGATCATATTGCCCTCTGTATCAAGCACGAGCGCAATAAAGCCATACGGGCCAATGGCAAATTTCTCTTTGACGAGACTGCCGCCATTAACGGCCACCCTGCCCGCCTCGACGGCGCAGTCCGCACAGGCAAAGTACACCAAAGTGCTGTTGCCGCCAGAGGGGCAGCCCTCCATTCTGACAAGAGCGCCCGATGCACCGGCACCATCTTCCTGCATAGGGAAAGCCCAATATTCCATCCCCGGGCTCTCCAACGAGACCAAATTGACTAAAAATACTGATTCATAAAACCTTTTAGCCCGCTCCATATCCTGCACATAGAGTTCAAACCAGACGACAGGATTGTTTGCCATGATGCACCTCCTTGACGATTAGGTTATCTGCTGCAAAGAACCTTTGCGGTACCTGCCTTGCATCAGAGAGACAGGCATGAATGCCATTCTATCGGACCCTCTGATGAAAAGAAAATAATTCCTTTCGACCATTTTCCAAGTTGTTTTGTTAGGGGCATTTTTTTGTATGAGGTAGGCAAAATTATACCTCAAAGAATCAATGATTGCAGACTAGATGAGAATGATTATCTATTAAGAAAAGAGGCATTGATCATGAGCAGGATCAGACTGCCCCTGAAGGAATCCAGTTTTCATGGAGGTGGGACATGGCAATACTAGAAAGCAACGGGAAAAAAATCAGAGTCGACGAAAACGGATTTCTTCTCAACCAGGATGACTGGGACGAAGACGTTGCCATAACGTTGGCCTCTTTGGAGGGGTTCGACTCGTTATCAACCGAGCAAATGGAAATTATTCGGTTTATGAGGGAATATTTTCTGAAATACAAAGTGTTCCCTATACTCAACAATGTCTGTCGAATAGCGCACCAGCCAAAACATTGCGTGGACGAGCAATTCATTAATCCAGAAAAGGCCTGGAAAATAGCCGGTTTACCCAAACAAGACGGCGTCAAATTTGTCAGCGTGGATGGTAAGCACTATTTCATGGAGCCATACTGTTGAGGCAAAAACCAAACGCTCTTTGGAGCAGGAGGATGAGTATGTTCAATGAGAAGCAATTGTGCGAGAAGATAACCTCGATCTATCCTGAAATAGGCGCTTGCGGAACCGATATCAACGTGACCTATAATCAGCCGGAGAAAGCGTGGGTCGTCCATCTGAAGAAGGGGACGCACGCCTTGGATCATTTTCTTGATCTGATGGACGCGAAGAAGTGTATGGAAGGAAAGCAGTGCCTTGCCCTCGGCCTGGAAATAGCGCAGCTGCGAAACAACATCGAAGGCAAACAATTTTAACTACTTGGGGAGTGAGGCGGAACGTCAGGTGAAGTTTTCCGCAGGGATCACCGGTATGGGGTGCAGAGGATGCACCCTGCCGGGACTATCCTTTATGACTTTTTTTGGCCAATGTCTCATTGACAATTTCCAGCTTGACGAGCGAGTTGCCGGTCTTCTTCATGCCAATTTTTACAGCGGCCGCGGTCGACAGGTCGATCACCCGACCCGCATGCCTGGGTCCGCGATCGTTGATGCTCACCTCGACCGATTTGTGGTTACGGATGTTAGTGACGAGCACTTTGGTGCCCAATGGAAGGGAGCGATGCGCAGCGGTCAATTTATCCTGGCAGAAGCGCTGACCGCTGCTCGTCTTCCTACCGCTCAGCTTATCGGAATACACAGCGGCCAAGCCATGCATCGATTTGGTCGATTTTGTGGATTTGGCGTGGGCTGAAGCAGCTGAGGCCTTATGTTTACGGGAGGCAAGCGATGTTTTTTGTGCTGTAGCCGAGGTGGCTGCGTTGAGCGATTGTCCAATAGAAAAATCAATCATCGCCAAGCCGATTAGTACTAAAAAAAGGAGCTTGGTTTTTTGCATAATGTTTTTCTCGCAAGTTGAAGTCGTTGAGGCTTTTCTTTTCAAGATGGGAGAAAATAACATAATTTCGATATATTGCAACGCAAACCTGTTTTAAGGCCCCTCCTTACTAGGAAAAGCTACTGAAAATTCAGGACTTTTTTTCTCTGGTGCTGACAGCAAACAGCCCCACTTTTCCGGCAAAAAATGGACCAAAAGAGACCCAGGGAAAGTCGGACGAATTTGTCAGGCGGAAGGAAATCGTACAGATGTGGCAGGGGAGAAACCGGTGATACAAAAGGATACGCGGAGCGTAGAGGACACGTTCCCACGCAGAGCGTAGGAACGTGAAAACGAGAGTAGATAAAAAAAAGATTCGGCAAATAATGAAGAGATGTTCACCCCGCCAAGGAATTGATTTCAGGGAAGGTGTGCATCCGGGGTTAGTTGGCGCCATTGGCACTGAGCCGGGCGGCGAGGTTCGGGACCGGATGAAGGGGCAAACTGTTTGAGCGCAGCGAGTTTTTGCCCCGCCGGTTCCGGACCTTGCCGAACGGGGCTGTCTCAGTGGCTTGGCTGCCTTTTCTTTTGATTCTTTTCTTTGGGCACGCAAAGAAAAGGATGCCCATCCCGCAGGGATTCCCTGTTCCTTTATTAGACTACTCTCCCACTATATCCTGGTACTTGCTGGTTAAATTGGTAAAGTGTCCCCCTGTTTCCTTTATTGACTTGTTACACTCGAAGTTTCAATTTCTTGTTGCTGCGGAACATTAGTAATATACACAGGTAGCTTTAAGTCACCATTCAATATCCCTAGAACTCCTTGACGAACTAATGTTTGTTCACGTTCCACATTTATATATCCTTGTGGTATATAACTTGTGTTTTTTATATGTTGTTTATCGAAATCATAGTTTAATGAATTAGCCATTTTGTAGAGTAAATCCAAAAAAAGATCCTCACGTTTAGAGTACTTGATTTCTTCAGATGTTCTCGTGTCGCCTAGATTGTCTAAGTATAATTTCCAAGCAGCTACAACCTCTTTATCCATTTTAGAATCACCATAAAACTCAACATCTATCATATTAAGCGCTTCCACATGTGAGGGGCTTAACGAAGTTGCCCTAGTTCTCATTAGTGTTTTGAAAATCCACTCTTTACCATTCCTCTTTTGCTTTTTGTGATCGATATATTTGCTGACGAATATAGCAGCAACAGGGCCAACTAGTATGGCTAATAGCGTTATTATTTCCATAGTTTTCATTATATTTCCGTTTAGTTTTTTCTATGTGTAACAATAACAATAGGACTAAGATTGTATCAAATCTCTAGCAGCGTCTCAACCGTCCCCTGCCATCCCCCCATCACGAACACTTAGAATATCCGCAATCCCGGCACACCTCACACCCTTCCTCAAACACCAGCATCCCCTGGCACTCCGGACAAACCGAAGCAAACCCATGCTGGGTCGCAGCCATAAACGACTTCAACAGCTTGCCCAGCTGGGCGGGCAGATCAAGCATATGACCGCTGGAGCGATCCAGTTGCTTGATGATCTCATCCATAGGAATCTGATAACGCAGGGCCAGCGACACCAGGCGGCAGGTAGTGGTCCACATGGTGGACTTGTCTTTGAGGTCCACCCGGTTATCAAAGGGAAACTTGGCAAAAACCTCCATGGGCTTTTCGCCTTCGTCAAAGCAGACGATCAGGTAGATGGTCTCGCCGTTGATATCCTTGAGCCGGTAGCGCTTAGCACTGAGCACGTCGGGCAGGGTCGATTTCTGAAACAGTCCCTCGCCGGATACCGTCGCAGTCTTATCACAGCTTGTGGCCATGGTGTTGAGCACCTGATGGTCGCGGGAACCATCGCGGTAGACGGTTAACCCCTTGCAGCCCAATTCATAGCCGAGCATGTAGGAGGTGCGGACATCCTCCTGGGTGGCGTTGGATGGCAGGTTGATGGTCTTGCTGATTGAGGAGTCAACCCCATTACACTGCAGCGCCCCTTGCATGCGAATATGCTGTTCCGGGCTGATATCCTGGGCCGTGCGGAAAATCTCCTGCCAGTGCGCCGGGATGTCGAGATGGCCGATGACGGTGCCGCTGCTGGCCACCCGCTCCAGCAACTCCGGTGAGTAGAATTCTTCTTCCCGGGCAACCCGTTCAAAATGTTTATTGACCATGAGCAGCCGGTCACCGTCCATGACGTGCTTGCTCATGACGATGGAGAAATAGGGCTCGCAGCCTGAGGCGCAGTCGGCGATCATCGACACCGTGCCGGTAGGTTGGATCGAGGTCAGGGCCGCATTGCGCCGGGCGGGATACGTATTGATGCGCTCATCATACGCGGGAAAGGGTCCCTTGAGCGCCGCCAGTTCAATCGAGGCAGCTTCCGCCTCGCTACGGATAAAGGCCATGACCTCGGCCGAGGCCTGCCGGCCTTCTTCGCTGCCGTAGGGCAGTTGCAGCTGGATGAGCATATCGTGCATTCCCATGATCCCCAGCCCGACCTTGCGGGTTTTGTGAGTCATCTCGGCGATCTCAGGAATGGGGAAACGATTGCAGTCGATGACGTTATCGAGAAAGCGGACCGCCAAGCGTGCAGTCTGGCTTAACCGTTCCCGATCGAGTTGGCCGCCCGTGACATACTGGCCGAGGTTGATGGAGCCGAGATTGCAGGACTCGTAAGGCAGGAGCCACTGCTCGCCGCAGGGGTTGGTGGCCTCGAATTTACCCAGCTGTGGGGTGGCGTTGTCACGGTTGGCAGCATCGATGAACAGCACGCCGGGCTCGCCGTTGTGCCAGGCCCGATCGATAATTTTATCGAAAACATCCCGAGCCCGCAGGCTGGTAACGATGTCACCGTTGGAGGGGTCGATCAGGTCATACTCCAGGTCATCACGCACCGCTTCCATGAACAGATCGGTGATTGCAACGCTGAAGTTAAAATTGGTGAACCGGGTTTGGTCCTCCTTGGCGACGATAAATTCGAGGATATCGGGATGATCGACCCGTAGCACCCCCATGTTGGCACCGCGTCGCTTACCACCCTGCTTGATGGTTTCGGTGGCTACATCAAAGACCGCAGCAAAGCTCAAGGGGCCGGAGGCCACGCCCTGAGTCGACTGCACCGCCGAATTTTTGGGCCGCAAACGGGAAAAAGAATACCCTGTGCCGCCGCCAGTCTTGTGGACCAGCGCCCCGTTGCGGATGGAGGTGAAGATGCCGTCCATCGAATCTTCTACCGGCAGGACGAAGCAGGCGGACAACTGACCGAGATCGGTACCGGCGTTCATCAGGCAGGGAGAATTTGGAAGAAAATCGAGGTGGTAGATCATGTTGAAGAACTGATCAGCCAGGCCTTCATAATCCTCCCGGTCACGATCAACCAGAGCCACGGCGTTGGCGACCCGGCGACAGAGGCGCTCCCAGTTTTCGAGCGGCTTGCCCTGCTCGTCCTTGAGGTAGTATCTCCGTTCCAGCACGGTTTCTGCAGTATCGGTCAATTGCTGCCGTGGTATGCTTCTGGTCATCGTTGTCCTCATTTCGCTTAAGTTCGTCTCATCTCACCCCAGTACGCCGACAACCGATCCGGGTAGCACCTGATTGCGCCAAGAGTTCCCTTGCCCAGTCGGCACGGGGAAACCCCGTACCAAGGGCGTGAAAACAGAGCGGCGCTCAGGCTGTAGCCCAACATCGTCAACGGCAACTTATCACAACATATAGAGCGCATCAAGGAGAAAACATGCCACATGTAGTGTTTTAAAACAATATCCTGTTTTCAATGAGTTCAGCAGAAAACCCTGAATTTCCCCAGCCGAAAGAGCTCCCCAAACCCCACAACCGGCACCTGTGGCAACCACAAGATACCCACCTGAAAACGGAACAGATTATTGCGAACCCATACCAGGATTTACGAGACAGCGGCGCACCACAACCCACAGATGCCACAGCTCCCTTGGTCGGTTACCGCAGGTTGGGGCTCAACACAGATCTACCCGACAACACTGCAGCCACCCAGGGCCCATTCTTGCTCCTTGCGCAATTTTCCAGGTGTCATTATAGTGTTTCAGACTTTTACAATTACTGCTAAAAAAAATAAGTCACATCAGCAAGATAAACAAGATAGACAGCCAGCGACCATCCCCCGCTTGCGACACGCTGCTCAGGGAAAATCCCGCGCAGCATTCCTCCTCCCCCCAACCCAAAGGACAAAATCCTGCTATGCTGAAAAAAATCATCCTCTGCGCCCTTCTGTTGCTGCCACTCTCTACCCATGCCCAGGAACTGAAAAAAACCAAAACCTCCGGTGATCTCAACTGGTCGGTACAAACCACCTGGACCATACCGGCCAAGCCCCTGGATATCGCCCAGTCGCTGGACAATAAAAAAGTCTTCATCCTCGGTGCCGACGCCAAGGTGTATATCTTCACCCCGGATGGCAAGAAGTTGGGCGAACTGCCGGTGGATGCGAATACCAGCGCCATCGATATTGCCCCCAGAGGGGAATTACTCTACCTGATCAACAGCCAGAGCAACACCTACACCGCAATCGATATCAGTTTTAACCAGAAAATTGACATCACCGGCTCGCCGGTTCAGGGTAAGACCGATGCGCCGGTTACCTTGATTTTGTTCTCCGATTTTGAGTGCCCCTGGTGCGGCAAGCTCAAACCCGTGCTTGATCAATTGCTGGCCAACAATAAAGAGAAACTGCGCATCGTCTTCAAACACCTGCCGCTGCCCATGCACCAGCAGGCCGAACCGGCAGCCCTGGCGGCCATCGCTGCCCAGAAGCAGGGTAAATTCTGGCAGATGCATGACGCCCTCTTCCTGACCACCAATTGGACGCCGAATGTGATCGACGAGATAGCTCAGAAAATCGGTCTCAACATGGAACAATTCAAGGCTGATCTGGGTAATCAGGAAACGCAGCTGCAACTCGCCAAGGACAAGACCGACGCGCAACTTGCCGATGTTTCGTCCACGCCCACCCTGTTTATCAACGGACGACCAGCACGGGATCGAGGATTGATGGCTCTCCAGGCAATGGTTGACGAAGCCTTGGCCGCAAGCGGAGCCAAGTGAGTTGAAGCCGTCCAAAGCCCTTAACACCGAGATTTCGAAAGAACTCGATTTCGCTGACAACGGGGTCGCTCAGCAGTTATTCGGTGATCTCAACAGGAATCTCTCCACCGTCGAACAGGCGACCGGGGTGTCGATCAACGCCCGCGGCAACAGCCTGCAGATTACCGGCCGGGTCCATGCAGTGGACCTGGCCGCTTCCACCCTGCAGCAGATGTACAGTCTGCTGCTCAAGGGGTACCCCGTGTTCAGCCAGGACATCGCCTTTGGCGTCAAAATTCTGGAATCCTCGCCCCAGGCCCGCCTGGAGGAGATCTTTCTCGACAAGGTTTGTATCACTTCACGCAAACGGGTTATTGCACCGAAATCGATCAATCAAAAACTCTATATCGAGGCGATCCGCGAAAACGACATTGTTTTCGGCGTTGGCCCGGCCGGCACCGGCAAGACCTACCTGGCTGTAGCCATGGCCGTGTCTGCTCTGGCCCATGAACAGGTCGCCAAAATCATCCTCACCCGACCTGCGGTGGAGGCCGGAGAAAAACTCGGTTTTCTGCCGGGTGACATGGCCCAGAAGGTGGACCCCTACCTGCGGCCGCTTACCGATGCCATGAATGAAATGCTGGGTCAGGAGAAGGCCCTGGAGCTGACAGAACGCGGCGTCATTGAAGTGGCCCCGCTTGCCTTCATGCGCGGCCGTACGCTCAACAACGCCTTCATCATCCTCGACGAAGCCCAGAACACCACCAGGGAACAGATGAAGATGTTTCTCACCCGCATCGGCTTTGATTCCCGGGCGGTGATCACCGGCGACGTTACCCAGGTCGACCTGCCGGCCAGCCAGAAATCCGGACTTATTCAGGCCGAGCACATCCTGACCGGGATCAAGGGAATTGCCTTCCGCCATTTCACCAAGGCCGATGTGGTCCGTCATCCCTTGGTCCAGGAAATCATCCATGCCTATGAGCAGCAGGATGAGGCCAGGCAAGCTGCCCGACACCACAACGAGCGCGAGGCCTGAACCATGACCGTTCACCTCAGCGTTACCGCCGATATCGCCGCTTACCCGCTCAACCGCAGACTGCTGCAGGAGCGTTGCCACCATTTACTGCACCTGCTCGAACTCGATTCGTCCGAAGTCAGTGTCGTGTTGATGAGCGATGCAGAAATGGCAGGCTACAACGAACAGTATCGCAAAAAGAAGGGACCAACCAATGTCCTCTCCTTTCCTGCGGCCCAGACCGATGACGGGTTTGTGATTCCGGAGGCGGAGCTGGGCGATATCCTTATCGCTGTCGACACCGCCCGACGTGAAGCCAACGAACACCAGCATACCCTGCACCACCGCCTGACTGAACTGATCATTCACGGCCTGCTCCACCTGACCGGTTATGACCATGAACGTTCGGAGGAAGAAGCCGAGCGGATGTGGGATTTTGAGAAACAACTGTTCCAGCGCCTACAGACATCAAGGAGTGCCGCCATGCCGTATCTCGCCATCAACATTGACCATATCGCCACCATCAGACAGGCCCGCGGCGGTGCTGAACCGGACCCGGTACTAGCTGCCGGCCTTTGTGAACTGGCTGGGGCGGATGGCATTGTCGTCCATCTCCGTGAAGATCGGCGTCACATCCAGGATCGGGATGTGCGGCTCCTGCGGCAGACGATCAAAACCAAGCTCAACCTGGAAATGGCGGTGACCGCCGAGATTGTCGATTTTGCCCTGGAGATTGTTCCGGACATGGTGACCCTGGTGCCGGAAAAACGCAAGGAGCTGACCACCGAGGGCGGGCTGGACGTGCTCAACAGCAGCAAGAAAGTGGAAAAAGCTATTGAAAAGATGAGAAAAGCGGGGATTCCGGTTTCGATCTTCATCGATCCCGATGTCGCCCAGATCCAAGCGGCGCTGGACGCCGGCGCCACCTTTGTCGAGCTGCACACCGGCCGCTACTGCGACGCTAACTCTGTCAGGGATATGGAACAGCAATTCCGCCTGATCGAGCAGTCAGCGGAACTTGCCTTTGAATCAGGCCTGCGGGTCAACGCCGGTCATGGCCTGGATTACCGCAACGCCGGACCGATAGCCGCCCTGCCCTTCATCGAGGAACTGAGCATCGGTCACGCCATCATCAGTCGGGCCGTCCTGGTCGGTCTTGATCAGGCGGTACGGGAGATGGCGGCGATCGTCAGGGCGGCATAACGCTACGTCATTGCCCCAGGCATTCACATTTCCTTCGCGAGCCCGGTGATATGCTCGGTGGCTCCGAGGACAATGAGAATATCGCTGACCATGATCCGGGTCTCTGATTTAGGATTAAACAGCATGGTGCCGTCTTGACGTTTGATGGCCACCACAATGACATCGTATTTTTTTCTAATCTCCGATTCGATCAGATTTTTGCCGTTGAGATGCGAATCGGGACCAACCACCAACTCTTCCATGATGAGATCGAGCTCACCGGCCCGCATGGTCAGGTCAAGAAAATCAGAGACGGTCGGCCGGACTATCAGATGGGCCATACGCCTTGCGCCGATTGAGTACGGAGAGATGACCCTGGTAGCCCCAGCCCTTTTAAGCTTAGTCTGCACCCCACGAGTACCGCTTGACCGGGTCATGATATAGAGGTGGGCGTTCAGCCCCCTTGCCGTCAAGGTAATATAGAGGTTATCCGCATCGGAGGCGACCACGGAAACCAGTCCTTTGGCCCTTTCGATACCGGCATTGAGCAACACCTCATCATCTGCAGCCTCTCCCTGCAGATACAAATATTGCAGATCTTCAATCGCCTTGATTTCTTCAACATCTTTCTCGATAATTACAAAAGGGCGTTGGTGTTCCTGCAGGATCTTGCAGATTTCCTTACCGATTCGGCCAAATCCGCAGACAATATAATGATCTCGCAACCGGCTGATCTGTCGATTCATTTTTCTCCTCTTGTATAAGCCGCGCAGTTCACCTTCAATCATGGTTTCGGTGACTTTACTGAAGGTATACATGACAAAGCTGACGCTCGTGATTACCAGAAACACAGTGAAAACTCGGCCCGAAGGATGAACGGGCACAAAATCGCCGTATCCCACAGTGAATACGGTGATAATAGTCAGGTACATCCCCATCCAAAAACTCATGCCCTCCGTGAGCATATACCCGAAGGTCCCCACGAGAAGCAGCGTTATAAAAATAAGCGCTATGATGAATATTTTCCGCATGTTACCCTATCAACAGCATGAAATAAGCCAAAAGAATATCTACGTTATCATAGCACATTGCAGAGGAAGAGCGCCACTGTTAACCTGCTGTAACTTCAAGGGCTTTGCCATATTTGCTGTTTGACAAAGCCAAACGGGAGGTGTATAAAAGCGCAAACTGCCCGGATGGCGGAACTGGTAGACGCAAGGGACTTAAAATCCCTCGGCACTTGCGGCTGTGCGAGTTCGATTCTCGCTCCGGGCACCAGAAAATACAGGCGTTCACGTTTTTAGCGTGAGCGCCTTTTGCGTTTTATACCGGCATCAACTTGCACACCTTACCAAACATCCCCCAAAAAAAAATCCAACGAAGCTGAGCAGGGACAAACCCCACCGGGAGGAACCTGTGGGCAAGCACTGACACACCGCCGGTGCATTTACGCAAACAACCTCCCTGCCAGGGGCGCACTCTTTCAACAGCCCGTCCGCCATCTCTTGCTTCCGACTTTCCCGTTTTTCTTGGCAAGGGAGAGGGAAGATGAGAGTCACGCCTCGCTCTCAGTCGACCCAAAAACACACCGAAATTCTTTTAGCCTTTCCCCTCCGGAAAAGGATTATCCTGAGAGAGAACACTCTCCCTCAATATCCTGATATCAAGCGGCGTACTCGTATCGAGGTGGACATCGCGTTGCGGGAAGGCCATGGAGAGCCCTGCTTCCCGAAATTTCTGATCGATAGCCTTGTGCAGATCGCTTTTAGCCGGAATGCGATAATCCACAGAACCGATAAAGCAACGAAGAGTGAGGAGCAAGGCATTGTCGCCGAAGCCGTCGAAGGTCGTAATCGGTATGGGGTCGCCAAGAACCATAGAGTTTTCTTTTGCCGCCTCTACCATCAAGGCCATGGCCTTCTGCACATCGCTACCATAGGCGACACCGACAGGAATCATAATCCGTGTTACCGGATCAGAGAGGGACCAGTTGAGCAGGCGGCCGGAAATAAATTCCTTGTTCGGCACCAGGAGCTCTTTTCTGTCAAAGTCACGAATGGTGGTGGCGCGCATGCGGATACGGGTGACGACTCCGTCGGTCGTACCGATGGTGACCACATCACCCACCCGGATAGGGCGCTCAAACAAGATAATGAGACCACTGATGAAATTGGCGACAATTTCCTGTAATCCAAAACCGATACCAACACCTAAAGCGGCGACCAGCCATTGAACCTGGGCCCATCTAAATCCAAGGGTATCGGCGATGAACATCAGGCCTATGCTACCGATACCATAACGGGACAGGGTCGTCGCGGTGTAGCGGCTGCCTGCCGTCATGTCCAAGTGTCGAAGCAAAACAAACTCAAGCAGCGAGGGGAAATGCCGGGTTGCCGTCAGGGTGAGAATGCCGACCAAGACGGCGAGGACGACATTTGCCACGGTGACCGGCACCTGCTTTGCCTCACCGCCGATAACGACGGAGTACTTCCAGAGGATGAATTCGTCAAAGACACGAAAAGCTGGCAGCACATCGGCCCAAATCATCCAGAGCCCGATGAGACCGGCAATCCCCGCCAGGGTATCGAGCAGTTTACTGCTTTCCGCACTGAGGATATTCAGGTTTACGGCCGGTTCCGAATCCACATCGGGGGCTGTTGCCTGCTGTCCTGTTTCTACAGGCCGGACAGAGGCGCGGTGACCCGCAGCTCCCAGAATCGCGAGTCTGCGGCGGGACTGGATCAACCACTGCACGATCAGCTGATGACAGACGATAAGCCCCAGCACAAGCCAGAGGCTATCGATGAAAAGGCTCATCAATATGCCCGCCGAATTAATAAATCCAGCCAGGATTACGCCACTAAACAGAAAGAAAAGGAGCATAACCAGATAAGAAAAGACGGAATAAAAGCGAGCAAGAAAACGCTGTGGTTTTTCATCACAGCATCCACGCCACGCCCCGGTCTTGGGGTGCAGAATGCGGTAAAAAGAAATCGCCAGGGTGGCCAAGGTGACAAGAAAGGCCAGTCGGGCAAACGCAAATCCACCACTGGCATGGTAATTAGCGAAAAAAGCTACCTGGGTGATAAATACGGCAGGAAGGAAGGTCACCTGCAACCAATTCGTTTCCCGACGCAGTAAGGTGAGCGTCGTTTCTGACCATTGGAAAAATCCAGCGGCCAGACCGTTCGGCAGAAGCAGCATGCTCAGTGACCGGAGGAGGAAGAAACAGTAGGACAGTTTGAGCAGGCCAGCCGCTACGGCTCGAGAATATTCGGTGGCCTCGGCCGAGGTTTGTATCTGCCATCCAAGAGTCAGGAACAACAGCGGCCATGGCAGGGCAAGGAGTAAGGTCAGGCCGACGATCTTCAGGGTGAGTCCAAAGTTGTAGGTAGCGGGATTACCGGCCCGGCTCACCAACTCTGTAAGCAGGATACGCAGCCGCCCTTTGCTCCAGAGCAGCGCGCCGGTGACCAGATAGACAAGGATAAGAATCGGCGAGGTGCCAGCTTGACGGGCAAGTTGTTTCCCCGACGCCAGCCATAGCCGAGGCGACAGGAGAGCTTCGAATTCCCTTGGCAGAGCATAGATATCTTGCAAATGGAGCGGCGGGATACTGCGCATCCAGAGAAGATGTTTTGCCAGGAAGGGTTTAAACGAGGTAACGGCGTTGAATATTTGGCGATAGGTAACGTCAAGCTCAGCGAGCAGGCTGAGGGTGGACTGATTGGCGGCAATGATCTTGTCGAGAAGTTCCTGTCGACTGACAAGAAACCCGCGGAGTTCACTATCAATTTTCGTTACCACATCCGGGGGAGAACCTGCGGTAAGTTCTGCGACATATGCATCGACATCTTTGAGCCGCTTTTGTTCCTCCTCATGCTGCACCAGGTGCAGGCCTGTTTCGGCAATCATCTCTTCGTTGGCAGCAATCTTTTTTTGCAAGAGCCGTTCATCGGGCAGATTCCGTTGTCGATCGCGCAGCACAAAGCCAAGCGCCTGACTCACTCCGGCAATTTCGATCTTCTGCCTGGTACTTCTGAGACTTTCCTCAAGTTTTTTCAGCTCATTACCGAGGCTGTCCTTCTCTAAAACAATGCGCTCCAAGCCTGTGGTCAAAGCCTGCAGCTCATCACCCAAGCCGGTATTTTCCGCTGCGGCCTGCTGAATGAGGCGAGGCTTGTCTGCCACCAGGCGCAGAGCCTCCTCGGCATGTTCCATGGTCTTTGCCGCTTCCGCCTGCCGTTCTTGGTTCACTTTCGATTCCAGGTGTTGCATCAGAGAGCTGGTCCGTTCCAACTGACTGACGGCTTCCTCCTTCTGGGCGTTTGCCAGCTCCACCAATACGGGCATACATACCAGTTCCTGGTTGAGCATTTTCGTTTCACTGCGTAAAGCCTGCAGCTGGGTCTGCCGCACCCATTGCCGCGCTTCCCTCATCTGAACGGATTCCTCCACAGACGGTGGCATTTTGAGCGTAGCAAGCAGTTCCTCCTCGCTCTTTTTCACTTCAGCAAGACGCTGACTCGCCTTTGCTGGTCGCTCAATTTGGCCGGCAAGCTGGCTGGTGAGGGTGGCCACCTTGGCCTCGATCGCGGTAAAATTCGCCTTAGCCTTGAGGAGCAGTTGCTCGACATCCTTTATCGTCGCCCCATCAGGCACATCGATCTCATTACCGGCAGACTGATTGATTAGTTTTCCGATCTCCCCCCGGATCTTTTGAGTTTCTGCCGGAGCAGTCTCGATGGCCTGTACAAAGGTATCGGACAGCGCGCTGTAGGACGCGACCGTTTCCAAGTTGGCGAGACTTCTGCGGTACAATTCGAGAAGCTTTTTCTGCACCCCTTCCGCCAGGTCGGGGGTAGCCTCGACATCTTTGATCTTTGCGTTGATGATCTGCGGGGTCACCACCAATTTGGTGTCTGAAGAGGTCTCAGAAATCACTACTTTTGCCCAGCAGTGCGGAGACCACAAGACGATCAGGAGAATCAACAAAAGCCGGTGGAATGACAAAGCGGAGAGCTTCATGATGAAAGTATTCCTTTGTTTGCCATTGCAATGTTTAAAGGTGCTGTCCAAGGGGCAGTTCTCCTTACTTACAGAAAAGCCAGCAGTTTCAATTCCAGCCATCTTAACAGTGGATCAGGACATGTCCATAAAAACGGGGTATTGAATGAAGGATTTTATTTTTTCCCTCAGATGTGATGGCCGGGGAGGCAGAAGCGGGAAGCAAGAGGCTTCACGGTGTCCCTTTGGCGACACCTTAAATGGAAACAGCATGACCTGTTTGCATGGCCATGCTGTTTCCATTTAAGGTGTCGATTTAACGGCTTACCGGTGATGTTGTTCACCGATGATATAGCCGGTGGCCGCGCCAGCGGCACCACCAATAATAGCACCAGTGACAGGATTGCCGCCAACAATGGCGCCAAGTACCGCGCCACCGCCAGCGCCAATGGCGCCACCACTCAATGTCGTTTGTTGTGTACGGGACATGCCGGAACAACCAGACATGCCGACCATGGCAAATAATGCAAAAACAAGCGCTATACGTTTCATCAAATTTCTCCTTGTTTATTAATAAGTATCAACGGTCATTTTTGAAGTGGGTGACCGGCAATACCAGTTTTAATATTCGGTTTGATCATTGTCACCCAGATGACCTTTGTTACTGGATCTTCAATTTTATCTGGGTTTGCCTGGTAGTAACTGTCTATCTTCGCAACAACATCGTTCATCGGCATGTCAGCCATGCCTTCAGCAGTTTTTGTGGTGAAGCTGTCTTTTTTGAGTTCTGGATATTTTTCCATCAGGGCGTTTTCAATAGTGACAACATGTCCAAAGCCCCACACAAAAGCCACTTTGCTATCATGCGTCATCTTGAGCCAGATCTCACCTTTGAGCATGGGCATTCCCAAGGAGTCATTCAATTTGGTTTCAATTGCTTTTTGATCTGCCTTTTGCTCTGTTTTATTCGTTGTCCCGGCTGCCTCACCAGCAAGCACGTCGACAGGACGCCCCATGAAAGTTACAAAAACAGCAAACATGAAAAACACACCGACAAAATTAAGACGATTCATAAAACTCCTCCTTTGATTGTTGAATGAGTACTTTTGCATCAGTAGCAAAGCCAACGGCCTATTTAATTTTTAAACTTGGCAGCGGCATGTCGCACAGCAGTGCTCAATGCACTCCAACTCGCCTCGACGCCCTCCTTGAGGCGCTCCCAACCGTCCTCGCTAGCGTCGCTCAATTCTTTTAGCTTGGCTTTGGTAGCGTCAACTTTTTGCTCAAGCACGTTAAACTGCTCGGCATACTGAATACGAGCGTCAGCGGCAGAACTATCGGCTCGCGCCTTCAATTCAGCCAGCTTGGCCTTGGCCAGGTCCAACTCGGCTTCCATCTTCTGTTTATACGCTTCTTTGGTGCTCATATCGTCACTCCTTGGTTTATGGATCCAGGCACTGTTTAAATTTCCAATGCTCACGTTTTCCAACATCAGTTCTGAGGAATTACAGGCGTCGACCTTGAATCACTCGAACCAAAATCACCACAACCGCAATGACCAGAAGGATATGAATGAGCCCCCCCATGGTGTATGAAGAAACGAGTCCCAACACCCAGAGGACAACCAGGAGGACGGCAATAGTCTCAAGCATTTTGTTTCTCCTTTATTTTAAAATTGAGCGAGTTGTGAATACCGGCTGATCACTATCACCTCAGCTTTCTGAACCTGTCGTCAGACGAGATCGCCGACGACGTTGTTGTCATGATGCTTATTACGTCTCCATCCGCTCCAAACGGGATAGCCACCTGCATCTCGAAGCATCAACACATCGTCGCCCTTTTTTACTTCTGCGGCGATGATGGCCGGGTTGCCTTCAAAGGTGATTCGTGAACCTTGTATTTCGATTTTGTCTCTGGGTGCCAATTTCACATCCTGATTTTCGATAAACCAACCCGGACCGAGATGAACGGAAAGGGTATCGGTACCTGTCTGTAAAACGATATGGACACCATATGACATGACGATCATGGGTGTGATCCTTTCCACGGCAAGGACCTCTCCGGCGATGGTTTCAATGGTCCGCAGATCATACATCTTGGCATAAGGTGTTCCCGGCCCCCATTCCCCTCCGCCTTTCCATACTATTTCATGCTGAGCCTGTGACTCGCTGCCGGTAAAGGAACTAAGGGCAGTCGTCGTCGCAACGCGTTCCATACTCTTTTCCATGTTCGCCACCTTTTGATATCACACGCCAAATAATCAAGTTTACAGGAAATGGTTATGCTCTCTTTGTACGCTGTCGGCTGGCCTTATTCCGTCATCAGAAGAAAAGAGGCGGCGCTCCACAGTTGGGAGCGTCCGCCTCAAAGACGAAGTTACGGTGCCGCCACCTCGTTAATCTCCTGCCTGCCCCCCTGCCCCGTTGGACCTCGGACAGTTGCGCGGCGAGGCACTATCACTTAAGCCGCATACTGTTCGTGACCGACTTTACGCCATTGATACGACGTGTAATATCGACTGCTTTGTTGATGTCAACGTTTGATCTAACGAAACCGCTCAGCTGAACAATACCCTTGAAGGTTTCAACGTTAATCTCGCTTGATTTCAGGGTGGGTTCTTCAAGAATTGCTGCCTTGACCTTTGAGGTGATTACCGTGTCATCAACATATTCACCGGTGCCTTCATGCTTTGCAGTAGATGCGCAGCCGATGAAAAAAACCGTCATGATAATTAAGAGAAAAGCGGAAAAAATTTTGGTTTGCTTCATGGTGAGTTCCTCCAAATAAATTATAAAGCTCAATGCTCCTCAGTGCTGAATACACTCAGGAGATTCCTGTAATACCTCTTGTTGCCTTGCGGGCCTCCCACTTCACTTGTCCGCAATTTTCTCGATCTGGCCGATCTTTTTCTGAACCTTCCCATCTATTTTCTCAACTTTGCCTTCGACTTCTAGATCCCTATTATTGACCATCTTACCTGCGACCTCCTTGATGGCACCTTTCGCCTGGTGCATTTTGCCTTCAACAGTATCTCTCGTGCTTGATTTCACGGTGCCTCTCCTTTTTCTTTTTTTATGAACGTTCTTTAAAACCATTATGGCTTCTCTCAAAGCCGCCTTACCCGAAAACTATCCTTCACACTCTATACAGAGCAATCTCTGCGCCAGGTTATCAACACTCAGCACACGCCACTCATCAGTATGATTTGCCTTGATAATTTACCAGGCGACCACGCATCGCCCCGCCATCAACAGCTAAATATAATGGTTATATGCAACCGATGGCTAAATATGGCCATTTAATGGATTCCCAGACCGCTCTATCGTTATAGAAGATAAAGGATCTTCAGATTGCAGTAGCTTGAAGCAGACGGAAAGAGATGGCCACCACACATCGTTTTATATTCAAGAAGCGAGGTGACGTTATGGGGGAAGGATTCCCTGCAGGAATAGATGATGCAGAGACGGGTACATGCGTTGCTCAAAAAAGCCGCCCAGATGTCACGACCTTGCCGCCTAAGCAGATCTGCCCGACGGACAGTGCCACCTTTTGCTCTTCCGGCAATTAATGCTCACCAAATGGTCGAAAACGGCTCTGCAGCCCTTTTGTCAAGAAGCCTCAAAAAAGGGCTGCAGACTTTTCAAGAAAAACGATCCCTTTATTTTTTATCGCGGATTTTGGCGTGACATTCATCACAGGTGGCCTTGATTTCGTCCAGTTTCATTTTGACGATTTCACCATCCTTCTTACCTGCTGCATCGGCCACTGACGTAGCCAGGGAAGAGACTTTCAGGGTCAGTTCCTTTGCCAGGGGATTGGGCAGAGCCTTCCCCATTGACAAGGTCTGGGCAGCAAGAGCTTTTGCATCTTTGGCAACTTCCCCATATTTCACGACAGCCAGATTGGCATTCATGTCTTTTACCCAGCCAGCGCGTGTTTGCATGGCCTTCTGATATGGACGGAGCTCAGTGCTGGCGGCCACCTGACGGCTCTCAGCCAGAGCACCTGTTGTGATGCAGAAAAGACTGGTTGCTAACAGCATGTACAACGATTTTTTCATTATTTGATCCTTCACAGTTCTAGGTTTAGAGTAATAGTCAAACGAGCAACAGCGCCAAGGAAGGTCTAAAAAGTTTCAGGCTTAACAAAAAAACGAGGCTAAAAAAAAGAAGGCGATGCCGAGTGCAACGCCTTCTCCTTCTTCAAAAAATTGAATTTTGTACAGCTTGCTATTGCTTCTCGGTCGTTGTTGTGGTTTTCCGAACCACTACCTTGTTGGCAATCATGCGATCGCCTTCGCGGGTGTAATACACTGTCACCGGCAGACCAGATTTAACAGTCTCCATGGACACGGGTGCACCCATGTCATCAACATACGTCGTGCTTTTAGTGTAGCTGTAGTTCATCGGCGCGGTGTTGGTTTCTGACTGAACCACTATGGTGTCGGGGCTCATTTGGCGGATTGTCCCCATTGATTCTGTTGTGGACGTGTTGACAGTAATTTGTTCCTGTTGGGCAAACAACCCACATGGCGCTGCCAGAACGGCCAATGCGAGGACAAGCGACTTCACTTGTTTCATGAGGTTCTCCTTTATTGCAAAAGTTATGAGAGGGGCAGGGCAGTCTGTGGATCAACACCAGGTGCCCTCCCTCCCACGTTACGGCTCTTTTTTAGGAATTAATGAATATAGATGGGTGGAAAAAAGACTCGAATGCCCGGCTCTGGCGGCGGCACATAGACCCGTTCTCTGTAGACATCATCATAATAAATACGTTCCCTGTAGCCATCGTTATAGTACCGATATCCATCCCGATCACGCCAGCGGCCATGACCATATCCATGGCCTCTATGCTCATAACGGCCGTTGTCCCCCCTTCCCTGGCGGTATGAATTATCATCGCCGTAGGATGGCGCTGCGTTTACACTGCCGATTATTGCGGTTAAAACTAACCCCATCATAACCTTGCCCACTATGTAGCTACAATTCCATCTACTTTGTTTTATCATAAAGCACCTCCATTCTTGGATGGATTCCAATCGCCTGTTTGGCTTCAATCTTTAAAGGTATAACCGTACCAATCATTTTTTCTTATGTTTCTCCATTACCCCTTTTTGGAAAATTGTATCGGCACTCTTCTTCTGTTCATCAGACATGCTGGTATACAACTCCTCGAAGGGCGGGATAAACTTCTTCACCTCACTTAAATGGGCTTCCATAATTTGACTGTGATATTTCATATGCTCAACAGCATTCATGGTCTTGCTGTTTTCACGCATGTCTTTGGTAAGGGCATCCATCTCTTTTGCATTTTCCCGCATCACCTGCGTAAGGTTATTCCATAATTTTTCCTGAACACCGGTGATTTTCAGTGAACCTTGCAGCTCTTTGATACGGGCCTCGGCATGATCGACAGCAGACAATCTTTCGACTGCTGGAGATGTTTTAGCGGATGGGGCAGCAATAGAATGATTTGCATTAGCCAAAAAGAGCATTGAAAAAAAAGCCGCCATGACTACAACAATACGTGTAACGGGGAAAGCACCTTGATGAATCTCTCGTTTCATAATCTGTCTCCTGAATAGTTTAGAATTGCATGATTGCAAACGCTAAGAGCAGCGTTTTTGTTTGAATTGCTCAACTTTTTTGAACTATAAAATGCCTGTCTGCGACGCATTGAATCATCGATCTTCTTCATTGCTCCGTAGAGCATTCCTCCTTTATTGCAGCCTTGGAAGATCTTCATATTTTCGGAATCGGGCTCTCGAGTTAATGGAGTGGCGCAATAATGGCAGCCCTGATAACGAAAGCGCGCTTCTTCATTGCTTGATTTTGCAATCTTTACGCCAAAGCCCTGAACCACTGGCGGTAACCGCTCATCATGTCGATTTTAAATGATAATTATCATACAAAATGTTTACGGGACGTCTGCTCACGCCCCAAAAGCAGGGTTACATTTAACCGCTGGTTGCATATGACCTTTTTCCGATCAGTTGGGTTAGGGGTTGCGGGTTACAGCAGGTTGGAAACGATAAGGAAATTTTGAGGACAGCAGCATGAGACCTCTAGTGTCGTCCATTATTGACAACCGACCCTATAGACTTCTGGTCTAGATCGAAAAGCTATGTTCTCAAGAGGATCGTACAATCGAACCACTCGTTGAGTCTCAACCTCAGCTTAAACCGATTCTCTTCGCGAGTGGAGGCTTTCAGGACCCTTAAATATTTTTGAACTTTCGTTCGTAGTCGAGTTCCATCGAATACGGAAAGGTTTGGTAAAGATAGATCTGCAGCTGGAACGGGGCTGCGGCATATTTTGCGATAGCGTTTCTGAACGCTAATTCGCGTTCCTGAGAACAGGTAACCCCTTTGCGTAACTGTACTTCTATAAGGAAAGCGTTGTTGTTCCTGCTGAGACGAAAATAACCGGTGGTAGCGGCAGCAACGGCAAAATCTTCATAGAGGCCCTGCTTGACGGCCTCGGGTGTAATAGAGATGCCTTCGCCAGATACTACGCGATTTTTTCTGCCCCCGACGGAGAGTAGCGGCAGCTTGAGTTCGGGGCAGAGGTGCCCATACCCGCAATCATGCAGAATCGTTTTCAGTTCGTTGTACGGATATATGCGGGCAACATCCTGCACATTGTAGCGTAATAAAGGGATGAGCAGCGCATCGCTCAACATGGAGACGACAAGTTCCGGAGACCCGTCCTCGCTTGCGACCACCTCAAGGAAAGTACGATGCGGATAATAATGAAAGAGGGTGGGCTGCACATCGCATCCCTCGCCGTAGAGGGCATACCGCAGTCGTTTGTCGGCAAGTGCCGCCCGCTGGATGCGAATCGAATCCCGTGATTCATGAAAGAGGTTCAGGTCAAGTTCCGCCACGCCCATCGTGCCGCCAATCAGGCCCCGATCCATACGTTCCCAATCCGTTCCGAGCAGGCTGCCGAGATAACTGCGATAGGTTTCCGGTATCCAATCCTCACCGGTGATTAGGTGGACATTTTCACGCGTCCAGTCGATTCCTTGCTCAATGCCTTCTTCCAGAACTTTCTTGAGGAAGTGTGGATCACTGAGGATTAGTATCTGATCAAATTCCGGGGAAAATTTCTTGAAAATTGCAAGGGCCATATCCCAACGAACGCTCGTATCGGCGACCGGCAGAGATGTCGGTACCCGTACCCCCATGGGCAGGCTATTGATAAACAGCGTCTTTTTCCGGGAAATATCGAAAATATAATCGAGAGCTGTATCAATCGCTTGCACTGCATTACGATGGTTTGCCTCCGTATTGATACCAAATGAAAAAATCCCGGAATAACCGGAACTGGACATGGCACTTCGCATATGGCTGATGCTGCCGTCAAGGCAGGTGTCCCGGATACTGTATTTGGGGAAAATTTCTTCCTTGGTGATCAGAGGCACCATGCTTTTGAAGGATGCCATCGAGGTCACTTTTTCGGGCGAACACCCTGCTTTCTTAAGCATATCCTTATACGCGGGAACACGGTATGCGGCCCGCTGAAAAGCCTTGAGCAACTGCTTCTCTCCGTAGGCAACGATCTGTTCAGGAGCAGTTGTTGTCAGTATTTTCAGGGTCTTCCTGCGCTTAAACAGCATCAGTTCCCTGCGAATCATCGCGGCTATCTTCATTGCTTTCTCCAGTGGCCATTGCATTGATACACTCGGTATGAAACAACAGCACCCGTGCACAGGGTGTCGAAGTCGATGTCACCAGCGCTCACCGCTTGTTCAGGCATTTTCCGGTTGCTCGCAGAAAAAAGCATAGAGCTCAGGTCGCCGCACTTTAAGCGCCTCCTCCATCTGGCGAATGGAAGCCCCGAAGATTTTGACCTTGCCATAGTAGTCGATCTCATCCGAAGAGAGGAGTGCGAGATGGACACCATATCGCTCCAGCAGCCGGTACAGAGAATTTTCAAAAGTTGCGATCCAGTGGGTAATGCCGAGATCATACTTGCTGGCAAGATGCATGATTTTAAACAGTTCGAGAATAACCTCCGGGTATCGTCTACGCTGGTCGCTGCTCACGGCATTGCTCTCTACACCGAGCAGTCCATCCATGGCGCGCCTGCGAAACTGCTTAGAAATACAGAGACGGGAAATCTCGGCGGTGGAAGCAAGCGGGAAATGCAGGCGATCCAGCTGTTCCAGAAGGGAGGTATAAAACGCGGCAGTCGGGAAAGATAGCTGGGGCGACCACCTGACCAGACGTACCGTTCCGATAATCTCGTCGTTGATTGCATTTGCGGTAAGAAAGTGTTCAGAAACGCCATCGAATTCATCACGTTCCAGACCGTCCGGATAATTTTCTGGATTCAGGAAATGAGTTTCATGGCAGTACACCTGATACCGAAGACGATACAGGGAGGTGTAATTTTCCTGATTTTCCCCCTTAGCGAGTCGTTTCGTATGGAGAATCAGTGAGCCCGGAAAAGCGAAACTTCCGGTTCGGCTCTGTTGGCCTGGCCCGGAAGGTGTAGTGCATGCTGGCAGGTTACTGCACGGGTTTGATCCGAAATTTTGCGGCATAGCCCCACTCTCTATGTTGCCGGCGACATGGTTTGCGTGCAACACGCACTTGATTATTCCTGTTGCATCACGTCCCGGTGTTTAACAACAATTTCTCTCCTGCCCGTTCGTTCTGTCAGCGCGAAATCCGTGACCGACATGCAAGTGTTTTGATTGGGCAGGACAGGGGTGTGGACCAAATAGAAAAGAGGAGCCGTAGTTTTCCGGCCCCTCTAGTTGGGTCTGAAACGAAATAATTGTTTCCAATTCCAAATCGAACGCAGTGTCGGCAATGTGGAACGATTGCTCGCCATCGCGGGCCTTCACGTTTTTTGTTGACTTGGAAAGGGAATTACTTGCGGAGTTTTCGGCCTACACCTGCGAGACCGATCAAGCCGGTACCAAACAACAGCATCGTTGCTGGCTCAGGAACCGGATTAGCGGCACCGATTGCCGGGTCAGTAATAAAGACGCCGTTGTCGCCCCAATTCACTGCATTATTCGCGGTATGGCTGTAGTTGAATGAAAAATACAAATCAGAACCAAGCAGTTGGTCGTTAGTGTTCAAACGGTTCATCAGGGAGCCTCCCGTAAGATCCGCATAGGCGTTGCCTGAACCATTAAAACCAGCAACAGTCGTTAGATAAGTCTGAATCATGGTAGCGGTACCGCCTATTGTGCTTGGAACAAAGTTTCCAGCTAACAATAGAGTTGCACCTACAGGAATCGTAGCCATGACGCCAGGTCCTTGGGTGAGATCAAATGAACTAGCTGTTTCATATAAAGAAAAAACGCCACCCTTACTCCAGATTGTACTGGGATCTCCTGAAGCGATATCCTTGAAACCACCCATGACAGCATAAACATTGTCACCAGCTTTTGGAGCCCACGCTGAATACTCTCCTCCAGAACCAGCAGTTAAACTCTCGAAAAAATTTGTAACTGAGAAAGCCCCTGAAGTACCGCTCTCATCCGTTTGGGTGTATCCGGAAAACTTAAAGGACACCGGCCCCCCCGGATAGCCTAAAACTGTATTCTCCAAGGTTAGAGCTGAAGCCTGTCCCGCACACATCAAGCTCGCCATTGCCATTAAACCAACAAATGTCTTTTTCATAATTTCCGCCCTCAATTCTGTTATTTTTTAACTACTCAGTCTTGTTTTTCTGAGTGGTGCACCTCGTGAAGTGTCAGTCCCCACGCCACCACCTGAAAAACGCCAACCCCATCAATTAATGCCTGAAATATTGACGGGTTTAATCGTACATCCTTGATCAAGGCAATAATGCCGTCCTTAAGGCGGGCCTTGAAAAAGGGTAATGCTGAACGGTTATTCAATGCAGAAGTGTCAATTTTGGATGTAAACAGACTCCTCTCGATTAATAATAGAGAGGCGCCAGCGACTAGCAGTGCCAATGAGCACGCCTGTATATATCTGTTCAAATATTGGAATATATTTTCATTGAATTTTATTTTTAATAAGATCATCAAGTATGAAACTTTACGTTATTTAATGTTTCATACTTCAATTATTGAGCCATAATGACAATTCACTGTGTAATCATATCAATCACCATGTTATTACAGACAATTTTATTATAAAATAAATTATAAAAATGCATTCAATGATCATCTGTAAAAGATCACATATAAACCATAGGTCGCATATGACCTTTTATCGGCATCTCGAGGGTTGTGGGTACAAGTGAGCCAACGGGGAAGAGTGAGCACCAATGCACCGTTTTTTCAAACATCCATCGAACGGAGGCGTCGCTGTGGAAAGTGTGACTAACAGGTAGGATTTACGAGAAAATTTCGAAACAAGGCAATGAAACTAATACGAGAGAGCCTTGTGCAAAAATCGAAATAGGCGGCATCCCGGCAGACCTTAAGCCGGGATGCAGATTGTAACGTCTGAAAAAAAGGAACCCCTACAGGGGGGATGGGGGAATAACAAACATGTTGCAGCAGCTTTAACTAACGAGACCTTTTTTAAGCAAAGCGTCATAGGGTTGGGTCCCGTACGCACTAAAGGCCTGTACCGATCTCCTGCTGGAGCCTCATCTGGTTCTCATGCTCTGTTGTCTTGGATGTGACGTAGTCCTTCTTGTTCAGCTCGAAGAGCTGTTTTCTATAGCGGATCGTAAAATCGAACCACTCATTGAGCCGCAGATTGAACCTATTTTCTTCGGGATAGTGCAGCGTATGCATAAAGGACTGGATGGCAAAATAGTAGCGGATAGCGCTACGCTCAACCGCGCCACGCACTCCACCGATATAGATGGGGTCGCCGTTGTCGTCGATTCCGGTCACCGTAAACCCCATCTTACCCCGACCAAGTGTCGCAAAATAGATCTTTGTCGCGAGGCGAAGTGCGGCACTGTCGCTGTATGAATAACTGACGTGGACAAAGGTCCTATCCCCATCAAGGGGCAGAGCCTCAAACTTCAACCGGTGGTTCTTGGTGCTGTAAGGGCCTTCATCTATATTCAGGAGGATATCCAGATACCCCGACCGTTGATCAATAGTTTGGTAACGGCATACGACCTGGCGCGCGTCTTCCGGAGGTTGATATTCTTTGTTGCCGAGATAAAAGGTGAGCAACCATGTACCAGCCCGTTCTCTGGAGGTGCAGGCCTTGACATTGGGATGCAGGGATACAATATCGCACCAGTTATTCGGAACTTTAAGCACGCCAGCAACGCTGCCGAAGGGATAATTGAAGATCCCGTAGACATCCACATGCATTTTTTTGTCGTGCTCAAATGATTCCAGGAAAAGAGGCAGACCGAAGTTGCTTGTCTCCAAGTTGGGCATGATCCTGTGATAGGTATCCAGCAACAGGGCTTCGCCTTGGAGGGGCTGTTCGACGGCTGCCGCAAAACCGGCAGACAACAACATCGCGGCAGCAACCATAAACAGGATTATTTTTTTATGGTTCTTTCTCGTATTCATTTGATATAAATAAGGTATTCCTACAACAGGAGACCGGCTGTAACCGAAATTTCATAACCATTTGGCGAATAATACATTCACAATCCACCCACTGACCCTGGGCAGATAAGGTCTATGCTTCCATTCTTCCCAGGTGATCTGTTTGGAACCCTCGAGGTCCTGGTTAAACATCTGCTCCATCTCAAGAGCAAATTCGTGACTCAGGACAATCGCATTCACCTCGTCATTATTCAACAAGCTTGAGGAGTCCATATTGGTTGAACCGACTGTCGACCAGATGTTATCGATCACAGCCGTTTTCGCGTGCAGCAGTGAAGAGCTGTGCTCATATATTTTCACTCCCGCTTGCAACAGCTCGGAATAATAGGATCGCTGTGCATATAGGGCCAACGTGAAATCTGTAACTCCCGGGAGAAGAATCTTAACATCAACCCCACGCTTTGCCGCATCAGTCAGGGCCTTCATGATCTGCTTGTCAGGAATAAAATAGGAATTGGTGATATGAATCGAATGTTCCGCAAAAGCGATGGCTGACACGTAGACAACAAAAGGAATTCTGTTGCTCTGCCCGGTGGTGCTGCCGACCACTCGCACCAGGGCTTTCCCCTCTTCTTTCAACGCAGGAAAATAGTTTCCTGCCGCAAGAATCGGCCCTTGCTGCTGCAGCCAGGTTGCAAGAAAAAGTTTCTGGAATTCAGCGACCGCAGGGCCTTCAATTTTGACATCAGTGTCACGCCAGTGAATAGGCATTTTTTTGTTTTGTTTGCTTTTAAAAGGCCCGCTCGAATAGACGTTACTGATGTTCACACCGCCGATAATAGCGATTTTACCGTCGACTATCAAAATCTTGCGGTGATCCCGGTGGGTGAATCCCCCGTCCCCCAGGGTTTTCAGGGAATTGAGCGGATTGAATTCGACCACCTTGATGCCGCCGTCGCGCAGGCGCTGAAAAAAAGCGGCAGGCGTATTGATCCCGCCGACGCTGTCATAGATGAGGTTGACCAGAACGCCTTCCGCCCGTTTCTGCAGCAGCAGATCGGCAAATTTACGGCCCACTACATCATCTTCGATGATGTAGCTTTCCAAATTGATATGTTTTTTGGCTTTCTCAATTGCTTTGAACATGGCGGCATAGGTCGCCTTGCCATCAGCGAGCAGCGTGACCTGGTTGCCCTTGGTCAGGGGAGTTTCCGTGACCGACTCCACCACGGCAAGATGCCGCTCCAGAAGGTCGGTAGGGTTGACGGAGTTTCCCAGCCGTTCCATAATCACTTTACTTTTGCTGGGAGATACCGGCCCTTGAGACGACATGATTTGCGGTGACGACTGGGCAGCCGGCGCTTCATCGATCACGGCAGAGACGTTTGGCAGGGTTGCACAGCCATGGCTGAGGCTCAACACCGCAATCGACAGAAAGTATACCCAATACTCCTTGATGGTTTTCATAATCGTCCTCCTCCGCCAGACCTCGTTCTTGATAATTCAAATCGTATTTCCACGCTCTTCGCAGCACACATCTTTAGACCCGCGAGTAGCTGACACTGTCTTTTTCAAACTCTTTCAGCACCTTATCGCTCAAGGACGGCAGCACTTTGGGCTTGATGTTGATAAAGGTCTCTGTGGTCACCTGGTAATCTTCCTTGCTGGCCAGCTCCTGCTCAAACGCAAAATGGGCAACCTGCTGAAAAAGATACTGGATATCCGCAGGGGTGAACCCCGAGGTCATCTCGACAAGACGATCCAGATTGACATCCCCGGTATTGAGCTTGGCAAGATAATGCTCGAGAATGGTCACCCTCCCCTCCTTGTCCAATCCGCCCACCGGAATGATGCAGTCAAACCTTCCCGGACGCAGCATGGCTGAGTCCAGTTGTCGAATGTAATTGGTGGCGCACACCAGCAACATCTTGTTTTCCTGATTTTTAAGCAGGGGAATTTGTTTGAGAAATTCATTGGTGATGGATTTATCAATCCGGTCCCCCATATCACGACTGCCGGCGATCTCTTCAAATTCATCAATAAAGAGCACCACTTTATCAAGCGTTCTGGCCTCTTCCATTACTTGCCGTAAGTTAGCGCCTATCTTCTCAACCCCGTCCGCCATAAGCATGCTGGGTACGATCTCTACGTACCACCACGACAGAATGCCGGCGATCGCCTTAATAAAATAGGTCTTGCCGGTGCCGGGAGGGCCAAAAAAAATGATCGCTTTGGGAGGCACCACCCCGTGTTTGTTCGACAGACCTTCTTCCATCAAGGGAAGGATAATTCTGCGTTGCACCAACTGTTTGGGGGGTTGGGAGTCGGAGATGGTATTCCACAGTTCTTTCCCGATGGTCTGGGCCCCCATCTCATTCAGAATATTCTTCCGTTGATGGGTAATGTACTCCTCGGGAGCCTGCTCCATGTTCTCCAGGAAATCGATACAGGCTGTCCGTATCCCGACATCCCGAACAAGTCTTTCCGAGAGCAGCCACTTATGCTGCAAAATTTTCGACCAAAGATCAGCAGCTATTTCGGGCTCAAATATCATGCCGCTGAGTTCAATGATTTTATTGGTCGATTCTTCTGGTGTTAATGGTTCCAGTGAATTTTCGTCCATAACAATTCTCTTACTGTTTAATATGATGCTACTCTTTTGCATTCCTGCAAGTGACACGATGGACGGGGTGATTATTTCACACCTGCCAGGCAGCATCTTGTCCAGAATGCCTGTTCCGCGGATTGGTTATATAAAGAAGGGAAGACGAGAGAGGTTCTGAGGAATCGTCCGGCATCCCCGCAGGTTGCTGCCGAGAATTCCATTTTCAGACAGTTACGATCTTGATTCCGGCCTAAACCTTGGTGAGCTGACAACCTGTTCTATTTCTGGCAAAAGGTGAAAACGGGAGCGTAATGGCACCCCAAAGCTCCCGTTCGGACAGAGGCACGCCTTGTAAATCTCCCCTATAAGAAGGCTACTGCAGATTGGTTGACGCCCCTGCCTCTTTTTTTATTGGCACAATCACCACCTCTTCGTCGGCAATGTCGGTCTGGAGAGGGTACCCTGCCTGCATCCAGGCAATGGCGCCTGTATCAACGGACACGGCGTTTTTATACCCCAATTCGTTGAGCAGTTTGGTTGCAAGCGCTGCCCGCACACCTGTTTTGCAATAGACAAATATTTTTTTATTCCTGTCAGGTGCGACGGACCAGATCTCAAATTCCAAAAGACCTCTGGGGGCATTGACAGCACCGGGGATGTGGGCAGCCTCGTATTCCTTAGGTTCGCGCACATCAAGCAGGAGCAGGCCTGCCTCCTTTGCATCAAGAGCCTTCTTAAGATCTTCGACGGTCACCTGCTTGGTGGCCGCCCTCGCCTGGTCAACCAATTCCTTGACTGGCGTCGTTATCCACTTCGGCTGTTCGGAAGTTTGTGCAATAATCGCCGACAGGGCAATGACAATATTCAAAACCAGAACTGTCGAGATGAAATATCGTCTCATGGTCTTTCCTTTGAAGGTAGAGGAATTTGTTGCCCCAGGCCACAGGGCCTGCCGTTGTTTCAGGCGGCTATGGCCGGAAATTTATCCCGGAATCCATACCATTGTTCCTCGAAGGAAAGCGGTAGATACACGCTATTATTGGTATGTTTCTGGCGAACACGATCCATTTCGAAGTCGAGGGACAGGCTCGTCTGCCGGTCGCTGAGCGTTGGGTTGCACGGCGTTATTTCTTCCTCCCAGCTTCCGGTACTGCAGATGGTTACCCCCGCCACCGGATGTTCCCTGGCAACAAGCATACAGAGAATTCCTTCTCCTGGTGATGCGACCGAGGAGGCTTGACTGCGATAGGGGGAATACTTGGTATTATCGGTGATTGCCTGCACCTCTTTGGTGGACAATCCGGTTTGCCGATTGCCGCACAGGACTACGGCCCCATACCGTTCTTTGAGCATCGGGTGTGAGAATATGGTACGCAACTGCCGCAGTCGCGATTTTTTTGATCCACACAGTTGCAGATTGAGGATCAGTATGGAGGTGCCGTTTTTGCGGACTAGGGCGAACAAGGCAACCTGCGGTGTTTTATCCGCTTCGTCAAGAAACGGAAAGCTGCCGCTGTTGAGCATCCACATTCCGGATCCGGTCAGAATGGCAAGTCCGCTGACACCGTTTGTCTTCCGCCCACGCGCCTTTGTTTGCTGATGGTTGGCGGTGAAACAACTGTACGGCATCTGTAACGATTCCGTCAGCATACGAGTCGCATCCTCTTTCTCATCCATGGCATGCCAGATCCCTTGACAGCAAAGGATATCGATTTCCGCAAGGCGTAATTGCGCGATGCATGCCTGCAGGTCGTTGTTTGAGCGACCTTGTGTATTACTTATGTCCAGCGTCACAACCCTGATCATGATCTTTCGGTCTCCAGGAGCGCTGCGGTTTTCCCGTAGCATTATTCAAGTTGTTGGAACAACGGTTTCAGGAGAAACAATAGCCTGACTCGTTTCTAACTATTTGATTCTCTTTAAAAGTTGCGATGCCGTCAGTGCTCATCCCACTTTGACGCATCCAGTGTCGCATAAGCGAGTACTGCTTGCGTCAAAGAGCACGGAAAATTGACGTTTTTCATATGATATCTACCCGTTGCAGTGCTCTCAACGGTGAAGATCGTCCGAACAATTTTTGCATTTTGTATCTAGCGCAAAACCCTCAGAGGTATAATATAAAGCGCCCTCTGGATGTCCTTTTGCCCTGCACCAGAATGATTTCCATCTATTTCCAGACCAATCCGCCGGAGGTTGGAGCAAGTATTTCCACCAACTCAATGTAAACCATTCCATGTGTGTTTCTCCCGTTGCTAACAACGCAATTAATCCGACCACAAGCAAACGCGGTCATGCATCTGCATCATTTAGGGCGGCTGCTGCTCAGCACAATGATCGAACCTTTTCTTTCCTCGCACCGAAATCAAGCATCCCGCAGGTTCATTGCCTGCGGGATGCTCTTATTGACCGTAAAGGAAAGCTGTTCGGCTCAACCCGGAAGCGTGTAGGTTACTGCGGGGAGCTAAAATTGGGCTTCCCCTTGTCGTTGTTGGTATCTTTGATGATGGCGATCGTCTTTTTAACTTTGCCATACGCCACACATCTCACCATTACTTCCTCGGCCAGGGCCGCCGATGCAAAAAGGCCCATTGCATAACCGTCCCCTTTGCTGCAGGATTGAACGCCGTCCCGATTCGATTAATATTTACTCTCGGTTGTTGTGGTGGTGCGGGTGCGCTTCTCTTCAATCCCAGGCCTTTCGGTGGTCGTTGTAGTTTTTCGCACCACCACTTTGTCAGCGACCATACGATCGCCGTCGCGAGTGTAGTAAACCTTTACGGGCAGGCCGGACTTGACGGTCTCTACGGAGACGGGCGCACCCGTTTCGTCAACATAGGTGGTGCTTTTGGTGTAGTTGTAGTTCACCGGAGGTGCATTGGTTTCCGAACGGACCACTATGGTGTCAGGACTCATTTCGCTGATGGTCCCCGTGCTTTCGGTCGTGACCGTGTTGACCGTCTGGGCAAGCAATCCGCAGGGCGCAGCTAAAACAGCCATGGCAAGAACGAGTGACTTTACTGATTTCATAAATTTCTCCTTTGTAAATATTCAGGCATTTGATCTAACTTTTGAATTTTGCAAAAAATGTTTGAAGCTTATCGCACTATCGGCTTTCAGTCGTAGTGGTAGTGGTCCGCTTCTCTTGGGTCACAGGCCTTTCGACAGTGGTTGTCGTGCTGCTGCTTTTTTCAATCACATCTCCCCGCTCTTCACGGTCGTGGTGTCTAGAGCAGCCCACTAGCGGGGCGAACAGCATGCCAATGATTAAACAGGGGATAACAATAGTACTTTTTTTCATAGCGATTACTCCTCTTTACAAGCTTGTGATGACAAATCAGTCACCTTGATACATACTTTTCGTGCGGCACCTTTTATATTTCAATTCTTGCGCCAGGTTGGCCTCACCCGGAATCAAATCAGCTATCATTCTGTTTTTTTATACTAATTGCCTCAAACAGCATTGTAGGATTGCCATAAATCGCCGCGCAATAATGGTCATATATAATCATTGGCAACATGTGACCAATTTACGATCGATCAAACATGGAAAAAGAGGGATTGGGAATGCTATTGAAATTATTTTGGGCGCCGGCATCGTCGCGGCAGAGTGGGCCGTCCGATCTCAAGAAGCCGAACCCGCCCCAGTTGACGAACCTTGCCGGCGGTACATCCGGAGAAAACCGGGTGTATTGCATCATACTGTCAAAAGGTTTTTTTATGGCGGGATCAGTGTTTGTGCCGTACTTTTAAATAATTATAGCAAGACGTGCCACGCAGACATTTCTCAGACCTGAGCTCCAGGCCGGGTGTTTCCAAAAGAACCACAAATTGCTGGTCCGGTTTAAAATGGAAGGAGCCTGCGAGCCGGGAACGGTAATTGCTTATAAACTATTCAGACTGATAGACTTGCGATGGCGGCCTTGGCTTGCAAGAGAACAAATCGAGATGCCAGGGCACCCATGAATTTTTTTACGCCTGTTACCCTCTATCAGGCTGCATTCTCACCACCTCGCCACCCTTAACCATGACTGCCTGCTGCTTATGATGCCCGACAACAAACGGGTCACCACGCAAACAGGTATATTTTCCTTAACATTTCATCCAGATATGCAAATATCGTTTACGAACACATAATCGTTTTGGCATCGGAGGCCATTATGAAGACCAAAAAATCAGCCAAGACGAAGGAAGCGCCAGCAACGCCCGCGGCCACGACAATCGAGACTCCAGAGGTTGCCCGCGATGCTGCCGAGATGCACGAGGCGGTCATCAGCAACAGCCCCGGTTTCCCCATCGTCGGCATTGGTGCTTCTGCCGGCGGGCTGGCGGCCTTTGAAGCGTTCTTTTCCGGCATGCCGGACGATACCGAGCCCGGCATGGCCTTTGTGCTGGTGCAGCACCTGGCCCCGGACCACAAGAGTATCCTCACCGACCTCATCAAACGCTACACCCGCATGCAGGTTTTCGAGGTCGAGGACGGCATGGTGGTTCAGCCGAACTGTACCTACATCATCCCACCGGGCCGGGATATGGCGCTCCTTAACGGTACGCTGCAATTGCTGGTTCCCGCTTCACCCCGAGGTCAGCGTCTGCCTATCGACTTTTTCTTCAAATCGCTTGCCCAGGATCAAGGCGAACGGGCTATCTGTATTGTGCTGTCAGGCACGGGCAGCGACGGCACGCAGGGCGTGCGGGCCATTAAAGCCGAAGGCGGCATGGCCATGGCCCAAAGCCCCGCATCAACCGAGCACGACGGCATGCCGTTTAGCGCCATTGCCACGGGTCTTGTAGACTACGAACTCTTGCCAGCCGAAATGCCCGCCCAACTCATCGCCTACGCAACGCATGCCTTTGGTACCCCCCACCTGCCTGCCAGTCACCCAGCACCTCAAAGCGAGACCGCCCTGCAGAAGATTTTCATTCTGCTGCGCAACCAGACCGGCCACGATTTTTCCCAGTACAAAACGAGCACCATCTATCGCCGTATAGAACGCCGTGTGGCCGTCCATCAGTCCAACACTATCGACGAGTACGTCAAATATCTGCAACAGGAGCCGGCAGAGGTCGAGGCGCTGCTGCGGGATCTGTTGATCGGAGTGACCAATTTCTTTCGCGATCCGGAGTCGTTCAGAAAACTCGAGGAACAGATCATCCCTAAACTTTTTACCGGTAAGCCGGCAGGTGCGACGATCCGCGTTTGGTCCATAGGTTGCTCAACCGGCGAGGAGGCGTATTCCATTGCCATTCTCCTGCAGGAGCGCATGGCAATACTCAAGCAAAGCTACAATGTGCAGATATTTGCCTCGGACATTGACCGCCAGGCGATTGCCACGGCTCGGGCAGGTCTGTATCCGGCCAGCATCGCCGCCGACCTCACGCCGGAGCGACTGGCACGTTTTTTCACGATTGAACACGACGGTCTCTCCTATCGCATCCACAAAAGCATCCGCGACATGCTGGTCTTTTCCGAGCACAATGCCATCAAAGATCCACCGTTTTCCCGACTCAACCTTATCAGTTGCCGCAATATTCTGATCTATATGGGCAGAGAACTGCAGAAGAAGCTCATCCCCCTGTTTCACTACGCATTGAAGCCGGGCGGCTTTCTGTTTCTGGGGTCCTCTGAGACGGTGGGAGAATTCAGCGACCTATTTGCCATGCTCGATCGTAAATTAAAATTTTACCAGCGCAGAGATAATCTTCATGGGGTCCAACGCACCGCCTCGGGCCGATTTTTACCTCCCATGCTAGCGAAGGATACCGTGGCTTCCCTGGTCGCCGACAAGAAATCTCCCGCTGGCAAACTGTCGCCGCGCGAGCTGACCGAGCGGGTGTTTCTGCAGCAGCTCTCCCCCACCGGGGCGCTGGTCAACGACAAGGGCGATATCCTGTATCTCCATGGCCGTACCGGAATGTATCTGGAACCCGCCACCGGCGAGGTGAGCGTCTACAATATTTTAAAAATGGCCCGGGAGGGCCTGCGCCACGAACTGACCTCAGCCCTCTATAAAGCCGCAGAGACAAAGAAGATTGTGAGCTGTTCCGGTCTGCGGGTTAAAACCAATGGCGACTTCACCACGGTCAATATAACCATCCACCCTGTCATGGCTGGTTCTACCGCTACCGCTGAGACACCCCTGTATTTGGTCATCTTAGAAGAAGCGACTTTCGAGCAGGCGAAGTCGACCGACGAAGGAAAGGAAAGCCCCGAACGTCCGACAACACTCAGTGCCAACGTGCAGATCGCTGCCCTCAGGCAGGATCTGCGCGCCAAGGAAGAATACCTCAGGGCCGCCAATGAAGAACTGGAGACCTCCAACGAAGAGCTTAAATCTTCAAACGAGGAAATGCAGTCGGTGAACGAGGAATTGCAGTCCACCAATGAGGAACTGGAGACCTCCAAGGAAGAGCTGCAGTCGATCAACGAGGAGTTGGCCACGGTCAACGCCGAGCTGCAAACCAAGGTGACCGATCTGTCGCGGGTCAATAACGACATGAACAACCTGCTGGCCGGCACCGGCATTGCCACTATTTTTGTCGATCACGCACTGCGTATCCTCCGCTATACCCCCTCGGCAACCCGGATCATCAACCTGATCCAGAGCGATGTGGGCCGACCGGTCGCTCATACTGTCTCCAATTTTGTAGGGTATGATCGTCTGGTGACGGATGTGCAGACGGTGCTCAACACGCTGGTTCCTCAGGAAGTGGATGTGCAGACCTTGGAGGGGCAATGGTACACAATGCGTATCCTGCCGTATCGCACGCTCGACAATGTGATCGAGGGCGCGGTGATCACCTTTGTTGACATCACCGCGGTGAAGAAGATGCAGGCGACGCTGCACAAGACCAATACGCTTAACCGCTTGGCGGTCGTGGTGCGCGATGCCCTCGACGCCATGACGGTGCAGGATATGGAAGGCCATATCCTTGCCTGGAATCCGGCAGCGGAAAAGATGTACGGATGGAGTGAGGCGGAAGCCCTCGCCATGAACATCCGCAAGCTTATTCCGGAGGTGCTGCAGGAGGAATCGCTGGCCAAGATTGAGCAGTTGAGCCTGGCGGGAAGCCTGAAATCGTATCGTACCCAACGGACCGCCAAAGATGGCACAGTCAAGGAAATATGGATGACCGCCTCTGCTTTAGTCAATGAGGCCGGGCAGATGTACGCGATTGCGACAACGGAGAGGGAGAAAGGTTTGAAAATTGTTGAAAGAAAGGCCCCTCGCAATGGTCCGCAGAAATAACCGTACCGAGGTTACCGCCCCTCCTGTTCATTTCGACTTGCAGCATCTCCCGGCTGATGTTGAACGGTCGGAATCACGCCTCGTATCGTTTCCTGCAAGGAATCCGGCATGAGTACCCTTTCCCCTAATGCGGCGAACAATCAGGCGGAAGAGGTACTGCTCAAGGCAGGTGCCCTGCAGAGCGCGATTTTCAACAGCGCCAACTTTTCCAGTATCGCCACCGATGCCAAGGGCGTCATCCAGATCTTCAATGTCGGCGCCGAGCGTATGCTGGGCTACACCGCTGCTGAAGTGATGAACACCATTACCCCGGCCGACATTTCCGATCCGCAGGAAGTGATTGCCCGCGCCGAAGAACTGAGCCTGGAACTCGGCACCCCGATCACGCCGGGTTTCGAGGCCCTGGTGTTCAAGGCCTCGCGCGGCATTGAGGATATCTACGAGCTGACCTACATCCGCAAGGACGGCAGCCGCTTTCCGGCTGTGGTCTCGGTCACCGCCCTGCGCGACGAACAGAACGCCATTATCGGCTACCTGCTGATTGGTACCGACAACACCGCCCGCAAGCAGATCGAGGCCGAGCAGAAGCAGCTCGGTCAGCGACTGCGCGACCATCAGTTCTACACGCGTTCCCTGTTCGAATCCAACATCGACGCGATTATGACCACCGACCCGGCAGGCATCATCACCGATGTCAACAAACAGATGGAGGTGCTCACCGACTGCACCCGCGATGAACTGATCGGCGCACCGTTCAAAAACTATTTCACCGAACCGGATCGGGCCGAGATGAGCATCAAACAGGTGCTGCGAGAAAAGAAGGTCACCAACTACGAACTCACCGCCCGCACCAGAGATAGCAAGAAAACGGTGGTCTCCATCAACGCCACCACCTTTTACGACCGGGACCGGCGTTTGCAGGGCGTATTCGCCGCTGCCCGGGATGTCACCGAGCGCAAACTCCTGGATCAGGTGCTGCAGGAAAAAAACGTCGAGCTGGAGAGCGCCAAGGCCGTGGCCGAAAAGGCCAACCTCTCCAAATCGGAATTCCTCTCCAGCATGAGCCATGAATTGCGTTCCCCGCTCAATGCAATCCTCGGTTTCGCCCAATTACTGGAATCTGGCTCACCGCTGCCCACGTCCACACAAAAGGCCAGTATTGACCAAATACTCAAGGCCGGATGGTTTTTGCTGGAGCTGATTAACGAAATTCTCGATCTCACCCTGATCGAGTCGGGCAAGCTGTCGCTGGTGTTGGAACCCATATCGCTGGTCGACGTCATGCTCGAATGCCAAGCCATGATCGAACCACAGGCGCAGAAAAACGGCATCCGCATGAATTTTCCCCTGTTCGAAACACCATACTTTGTGAATGCCGATCGAACGCGGGTCAAACAGGTGCTGATCAACCTGCTTTCCAATGCGATCAAATACAACAGTGCGCGGGGAGCGGTCGAAGTGACGTGTAGGGTGAGCTCCGGAAAACGCCTACGCATCAGCGTCCAAGATACCGGTGAAGGATTGTCTGCCGAACAACGCGCTCAACTTTTCCAGCCGTTTAACCGTCTGGGTCAAGAGGCTAGCGCCGAGGAAGGCACCGGCATCGGCTTGGTGGTCAGCAAGCAGCTGGTCGAATTGATGGGGGGGAAAATCGGTGTGGAAAGCACCCTCGGGTTAGGCAGCATATTCTGGTTCGAACTGAACCTGGCGACTGAACCACAGCCTGTTGCCGGATCAATCGAACCGCTGGCACCACGGCAAGCAGATGTTCAGCATAGCTCAGCAGCACTGCACACCCTGTTGTATATAGAAGACAATCAGGCCAACATGCAGCTGGTCGAGCAGCTCATCGCTCGTCGTCCTGATATGCGCTTGTTGAGTGCGGCTGATGCCGTCCTCGGCATCGAGATGGCGCGCACCCAACAGCCCGAAGTGATCCTGATGGACATCAATCTGCCGGGCCTAAATGGCATCCAGGCGTTGAAAATCCTGCGTGAAGATCCGGCAACGGCCCACATCCCGGTGCTTGCCATTAGCGCCAATGCCATGCCCCACGATATCAAGAAGGGCCTGGAGGCAGGATTTATCCACTATCTGACCAAGCCGATCAAAGTGAACGAGTTCATGGACGCGCTGGATATGGCGCTTGAACATACGGAAATAAGATCAAGCCACGAAAAGAGCCGGGGAGCCCTGTTATGGTGAGCGGGGCCGACATTCTCAAGGCCTCCATTCTGATCGTCGATGATCAGCAAGCCAATGTGCAGCTGCTCGAGCAAATGCTGAGCAGGGCCGGTTATAGCTGCATTTCATCGACCAGAGATCCGCAGGCGGTCTGCGCCCTGCATCGCGATAACCACTACGACCTGATCCTGCTCGACCTGCAGATGCCCGACATGGATGGATTCCAGGTGATGGAATGCCTCAAAGAAATCGAAACCGATGGCTACCTGCCGGTGCTGGCCGTCACCGCCGAGCCGGCGCACAAATTACGCGCGCTGCAGGGCGGTGCCAAAGATTTTGTCAGCAAACCGTTCAATCTGGCCGAGGTGCTGATGCGGGTTCATAACATGCTGGAAGTCCGCCTGCTGCACGAGGCGGCCCGCAATTACGGCAAAAAGCTGGAATCCTTGGCGCTCAATGACCCGCTGACCGGGCTTGCCAACAGACGGCTGCTCGCCGACAGAATATCGATGGCCTTAGGCCATGCGCGCCGAAACAAGAGCGCTATGGCGGTGGTGTATCTGGACCTAGACGGCTTCAAGCAGGTCAACGACACCCTGGGGCATGGCGCCGGGGATGTTCTGCTGCAAAGGGTCGCAGGACGCCTGACGACAACGGTACGCCAAGAGGATACGGTGGCGCGTCTGGGCGGGGACGAATTCATCATAGCGCTGCGGCACGTCAGCGGTTCCGACTATGCGACCTCCGTGGTAGTACGGGCAATCGAGGCGGTGGCGCAGCCCTATACTATCGAAGGCGCTGTTGTTCGTATAACCACCAGCGCAGGTGTCAGCATCTACCCCGACCATGGCACCGACGCAGACGCGCTGATTAAGAGTGCTGACCTGGCTTTGTATGAGGCCAAGCACGCGGGCAAAAATACCTTTCGGATCGCGGAGCGCGCAGCAGATCTTGTCAGCGTGTGCGATAACGGAACAGGTGCAAGGAGTATTGATTGATTACAACAAGGACCCTCACAATGACCAACACGAATCCCGGCTGGATTGCCGCCATGAACGGATTGATCCCGTGTCCCCGCAGCGGTGGACGGATTTTCACCTGCGACATCTCTCGGCAGGCGGGAAATGGATGGAAAGCAGTTACCTGTCGTTCGCCCCAAGGAGCATGACATGAATAAAAGTATCAGCACGGCGAACAATCTGGCGGAAGAGGTACTGCTCAAGGCGGGAGCCCTGCAGGACGCTATTTTCAACAGCGCCAATTTCTCGAGTATCGCCACCGATGCCCATGGCGTCATCCAGATCTTCAACGTTGGCGCCGAGCGCATGCTGGGCTATACGGCCGCCGAAGTGGTGAACACCATCACCCCGGCCGACCTTTCTGATCCGCAGGAACTAGTCGAGCGCGCTCGAACGCTCAGCGTCGAGTTCGAAATGCCGATTACGCCGGGCTTCGAGGCCCTGGTGTTCAAGGCCTCGCGCGGCATCGAGGACATCTACGATTTAACCAAAATCCGCAAGGACGGCAGCCGCTTTCCGGCGGTGGTCTCGGTCACCGCCCTGCGCGACGAACAGGACACCATCATCGGTTATCTGCTAATCGGCACCGACAACACGGCCCGTAAGCAGGTCGAAGCAGAGCGCCTGCATTTGCTCCAGCTTCAGGAGGAGACCAATAAACAACTGCAGCTGGCCAACGCCGCCTTGCAGGACAGAGAAGCAAAACTTGCCGTAACGCTTAATTCTATTGGTGATGGCGTCATAGCCACCGATATGAGCGCGCGGGTTATACTCCTCAATCCCCTGGCCGAACAGCTTACCGGCTGGACGCAGGCGCAAGCCAATGGTCGGCCGGTGGATGAGGTTTTCCACATCATTAACAAGGAAACCCGTCACCCTGCTATTATCCCGGTCATGGAAACCTTGGCGCAGGGTACCATACAGGGACTGGCCAACCACACCGTGCTGATTGCCCGTGATGGCAGCGAATGTGATATTGCCGACAGTTGCGCACCCATTCGTGATCGCGATGGCCAGGTGACCGGTGCGGTGCTGGTGTTCCGCAATGTCACCGAGGAATATGCCGTACAGCAGGCCTTGCGCGACAGTGTTGCACGGGTCCAGACTATTTTCAGTACCGTGGCGGATGGTATCATTACCCTTCATGCGCACGGCGGTATCGTTGAGACCCTCAACCCGGCCGTGGAGAACATGTTCGGTTATACTGCGACAGAACTCATTGGACAAAAATTCAGTCTGCTGATCCCCGAACTTGATAAAGACCAGCGCAATGGTTCGCTCGAGTATTACAGCGCCAGCGATGAAGCTCGCGCCGTCGGCATCGGACGCGAGGTGTTGGGTCGTCGCAAGGATGACAGTATTTTTCCGCTGGAGATAGCCATCAGTGAAATGTGGCTGGGAGGGCAGCGTTTTTTCACCGGTATTTTGCGGGATATCACCACCCGCAAGCGGGCGGAAGAAGCCCTGCTCAAGGCAGGTGCCCTGCAGAGCGCGATTTTCAACAGCGCCAACTTTTCCAGTATCGCCACCGATGCCAAGGGCGTCATCCAGATCTTCAATGTCGGCGCCGAGCGTATGCTGGGCTACACCGCTGCTGAAGTGATGAACACCATTACCCCGGCCGACATTTCCGATCCGCAGGAAGTGATTGCCCGCGCCGAAGAACTGAGCCTGGAACTCGGCACCCCGATCACGCCGGGTTTCGAGGCCCTGGTGTTCAAGGCCTCGCGCGGCATTGAGGATATCTACGAGCTGACCTACATCCGCAAGGACGGCAGCCGCTTTCCGGCTGTGGTCTCGGTCACCGCCCTGCGCGACGAACAGAACGCCATTATCGGCTACCTGCTGATTGGTACCGACAACACCGCCCGCAAGCAGATCGAGGCCGAGCAGAAGCAGCTCGGTCAGCGACTGCGCGACCATCAGTTCTACACGCGTTCCCTGTTCGAATCCAACATCGACGCGATTATGACCACCGACCCGGCAGGCATCATCACCGATGTCAACAAACAGATGGAGGTGCTCACCGACTGCACCCGCGATGAACTGATCGGCGCACCGTTCAAAAACTATTTCACCGAACCGGATCGGGCCGAGATGAGCATCAAACAGGTGCTGCGAGAAAAGAAGGTCACCAACTACGAACTCACCGCCCGCACCAGAGATAGCAAGAAAACGGTGGTCTCCATCAACGCCACCACCTTTTACGACCGGGACCGGCGTTTGCAGGGCGTATTCGCCGCTGCCCGGGATGTCACCGAGCGCAAACTCCTGGATCAGGTGCTGCAGGAAAAAAACGTCGAGCTGGAGAGCGCCAAGGCCGTGGCCGAAAAGGCCAACCTCTCCAAATCGGAATTCCTCTCCAGCATGAGCCATGAATTGCGTTCCCCGCTCAATGCAATCCTCGGTTTCGCCCAATTACTGGAATCTGGCTCACCGCTGCCCACGTCCACACAAAAGGCCAGTATTGACCAAATACTCAAGGCCGGATGGTTTTTGCTGGAGCTGATTAACGAAATTCTCGATCTCACCCTGATCGAGTCGGGCAAGCTGTCGCTGGTGTTGGAACCCATATCGCTGGTCGACGTCATGCTCGAATGCCAAGCCATGATCGAACCACAGGCGCAGAAAAACGGCATCCGCATGAATTTTCCCCTGTTCGAAACACCATACTTTGTGAATGCCGATCGAACGCGGGTCAAACAGGTGCTGATCAACCTGCTTTCCAATGCGATCAAATACAACAGTGCGCGGGGAGCGGTCGAAGTGACGTGTAGGGTGAGCTCCGGAAAACGCCTACGCATCAGCGTCCAAGATACCGGTGAAGGATTGTCTGCCGAACAACGCGCTCAACTTTTCCAGCCGTTTAACCGTCTGGGTCAAGAGGCTAGCGCCGAGGAAGGCACCGGCATCGGCTTGGTGGTCAGCAAGCAGCTGGTCGAATTGATGGGGGGGAAAATCGGTGTGGAAAGCACCCTCGGGTTAGGCAGCATATTCTGGTTCGAACTGAACCTGGCGACTGAACCACAGCCTGTTGCCGGATCAATCGAACCGCTGGCACCACGGCAAGCAGATGTTCAGCATAGCTCAGCAGCACTGCACACCCTGTTGTATATAGAAGACAATCAGGCCAACATGCAGCTGGTCGAGCAGCTCATCGCTCGTCGTCCTGATATGCGCTTGTTGAGTGCGGCTGATGCCGTCCTCGGCATCGAGATGGCGCGCACCCAACAGCCCGAAGTGATCCTGATGGACATCAATCTGCCGGGCCTAAATGGCATCCAGGCGTTGAAAATCCTGCGTGAAGATCCGGCAACGGCCCACATCCCGGTGCTTGCCATTAGCGCCAATGCCATGCCCCACGATATCAAGAAGGGCCTGGAGGCAGGATTTATCCACTATCTGACCAAGCCGATCAAAGTGAACGAGTTCATGGACGCGCTGGATATGGCGCTTGAACATACGGAAATAAGATCAAGCCACGAAAAGAGCCGGGGAGCCCTGTTATGGTGAGCGGGGCCGACATTCTCAAGGCCTCCATTCTGATCGTCGATGATCAGCAAGCCAATGTGCAGCTGCTCGAGCAAATGCTGAGCAGGGCCGGTTATAGCTGCATTTCATCGACCAGAGATCCGCAGGCGGTCTGCGCCCTGCATCGCGATAACCACTACGACCTGATCCTGCTCGACCTGCAGATGCCCGACATGGATGGATTCCAGGTGATGGAATGCCTCAAAGAAATCGAAACCGATGGCTACCTGCCGGTGCTGGCCGTCACCGCCGAGCCGGCGCACAAATTACGCGCGCTGCAGGGCGGTGCCAAAGATTTTGTCAGCAAACCGTTCAATCTGGCCGAGGTGCTGATGCGGGTTCATAACATGCTGGAAGTCCGCCTGCTGCACGAGGCGGCCCGCAATTACGGCAAAAAGCTGGAATCCTTGGCGCTCAATGACCCGCTGACCGGGCTTGCCAACAGACGGCTGCTCGCCGACAGAATATCGATGGCCTTAGGCCATGCGCGCCGAAACAAGAGCGCTATGGCGGTGGTGTATCTGGACCTAGACGGCTTCAAGCAGGTCAACGACACCCTGGGGCATGGCGCCGGGGATGTTCTGCTGCAAAGGGTCGCAGGACGCCTGACGACAACGGTACGCCAAGAGGATACGGTGGCGCGTCTGGGCGGGGACGAATTCATCATAGCGCTGCGGCACGTCAGCGGTTCCGACTATGCGACCTCCGTGGTAGTACGGGCAATCGAGGCGGTGGCGCAGCCCTATACTATCGAAGGCGCTGTTGTTCGTATAACCACCAGCGCAGGTGTCAGCATCTACCCCGACCATGGCACCGACGCAGACGCGCTGATTAAGAGTGCTGACCTGGCTTTGTATGAGGCCAAGCACGCGGGCAAAAATACCTTTCGGATCGCGGAGCGCGCAGCAGATCTTGTCAGCGTGTGCGATAACGGAACAGGTGCAAGGAGTATTGATTGATTACAACAAGGACCCTCACAATGACCAACACGAATCCCGGCTGGATTGCCGCCATGAACGGATTGATCCCGTGTCCCCGCAGCGGTGGACGGATTTTCACCTGCGACATCTCTCGGCAGGCGGGAAATGGATGGAAAGCAGTTACCTGTCGTTCGCCCCAAGGAGCATGACATGAATAAAAGTATCAGCACGGCGAACAATCTGGCGGAAGAGGTACTGCTCAAGGCGGGAGCCCTGCAGGACGCTATTTTCAACAGCGCCAATTTCTCGAGTATCGCCACCGATGCCCATGGCGTCATCCAGATCTTCAACGTTGGCGCCGAGCGCATGCTGGGCTATACGGCCGCCGAAGTGGTGAACACCATCACCCCGGCCGACCTTTCTGATCCGCAGGAACTAGTCGAGCGCGCTCGAACGCTCAGCGTCGAGTTCGAAATGCCGATTACGCCGGGCTTCGAGGCCCTGGTGTTCAAGGCCTCGCGCGGCATCGAGGACATCTACGATTTAACCAAAATCCGCAAGGACGGCAGCCGCTTTCCGGCGGTGGTCTCGGTCACCGCCCTGCGCGACGAACAGGACACCATCATCGGTTATCTGCTAATCGGCACCGACAACACGGCCCGTAAGCAGGTCGAAGCAGAGCGCCTGCATTTGCTCCAGCTTCAGGAGGAGACCAATAAACAACTGCAGCTGGCCAACGCCGCCTTGCAGGACAGAGAAGCAAAACTTGCCGTAACGCTTAATTCTATTGGTGATGGCGTCATAGCCACCGATATGAGCGCGCGGGTTATACTCCTCAATCCCCTGGCCGAACAGCTTACCGGCTGGACGCAGGCGCAAGCCAATGGTCGGCCGGTGGATGAGGTTTTCCACATCATTAACAAGGAAACCCGTCACCCTGCTATTATCCCGGTCATGGAAACCTTGGCGCAGGGTACCATACAGGGACTGGCCAACCACACCGTGCTGATTGCCCGTGATGGCAGCGAATGTGATATTGCCGACAGTTGCGCACCCATTCGTGATCGCGATGGCCAGGTGACCGGTGCGGTGCTGGTGTTCCGCAATGTCACCGAGGAATATGCCGTACAGCAGGCCTTGCGCGACAGTGTTGCACGGGTCCAGACTATTTTCAGTACCGTGGCGGATGGTATCATTACCCTTCATGCGCACGGCGGTATCGTTGAGACCCTCAACCCGGCCGTGGAGAACATGTTCGGTTATACTGCGACAGAACTCATTGGACAAAAATTCAGTCTGCTGATCCCCGAACTTGATAAAGACCAGCGCAATGGTTCGCTCGAGTATTACAGCGCCAGCGATGAAGCTCGCGCCGTCGGCATCGGACGCGAGGTGTTGGGTCGTCGCAAGGATGACAGTATTTTTCCGCTGGAGATAGCCATCAGTGAAATGTGGCTGGGAGGGCAGCGTTTTTTCACCGGTATTTTGCGGGATATCACCACCCGCAAGCGGGCGGAAGAAGCCCTGCTCAAGGCAGGTGCCCTGCAGAGCGCGATTTTCAACAGCGCCAACTTTTCCAGTATCGCCACCGATGCCAAGGGCGTCATCCAGATCTTCAATGTCGGCGCCGAGCGTATGCTGGGCTACACCGCTGCTGAAGTGATGAACACCATTACCCCGGCCGACATTTCCGATCCGCAGGAAGTGATTGCCCGCGCCGAAGAACTGAGCCTGGAACTCGGCACCCCGATCACGCCGGGTTTCGAGGCCCTGGTGTTCAAGGCCTCGCGCGGCATTGAGGATATCTACGAGCTGACCTACATCCGCAAGGACGGCAGCCGCTTTCCGGCTGTGGTCTCGGTCACCGCCCTGCGCGACGAACAGAACGCCATTATCGGCTACCTGCTGATTGGTACCGACAACACCGCCCGCAAGCAGATCGAGGCCGAGCAGAAGCAGCTCGGTCAGCGACTGCGCGACCATCAGTTCTACACGCGTTCCCTGTTCGAATCCAACATCGACGCGATTATGACCACCGACCCGGCAGGCATCATCACCGATGTCAACAAACAGATGGAGGTGCTCACCGACTGCACCCGCGATGAACTGATCGGCGCACCGTTCAAAAACTATTTCACCGAACCGGATCGGGCCGAGATGAGCATCAAACAGGTGCTGCGAGAAAAGAAGGTCACCAACTACGAACTCACCGCCCGCACCAGAGATAGCAAGAAAACGGTGGTCTCCATCAACGCCACCACCTTTTACGACCGGGACCGGCGTTTGCAGGGCGTATTCGCCGCTGCCCGGGATGTCACCGAGCGCAAACTCCTGGATCAGGTGCTGCAGGAAAAAAACGTCGAGCTGGAGAGCGCCAAGGCCGTGGCCGAAAAGGCCAACCTCTCCAAATCGGAATTCCTCTCCAGCATGAGCCATGAATTGCGTTCCCCGCTCAATGCAATCCTCGGTTTCGCCCAATTACTGGAATCTGGCTCACCGCTGCCCACGTCCACACAAAAGGCCAGTATTGACCAAATACTCAAGGCCGGATGGTTTTTGCTGGAGCTGATTAACGAAATTCTCGATCTCACCCTGATCGAGTCGGGCAAGCTGTCGCTGGTGTTGGAACCCATATCGCTGGTCGACGTCATGCTCGAATGCCAAGCCATGATCGAACCACAGGCGCAGAAAAACGGCATCCGCATGAATTTTCCCCTGTTCGAAACACCATACTTTGTGAATGCCGATCGAACGCGGGTCAAACAGGTGCTGATCAACCTGCTTTCCAATGCGATCAAATACAACAGTGCGCGGGGAGCGGTCGAAGTGACGTGTAGGGTGAGCTCCGGAAAACGCCTACGCATCAGCGTCCAAGATACCGGTGAAGGATTGTCTGCCGAACAACGCGCTCAACTTTTCCAGCCGTTTAACCGTCTGGGTCAAGAGGCTAGCGCCGAGGAAGGCACCGGCATCGGCTTGGTGGTCAGCAAGCAGCTGGTCGAATTGATGGGGGGGAAAATCGGTGTGGAAAGCACCCTCGGGTTAGGCAGCATATTCTGGTTCGAACTGAACCTGGCGACTGAACCACAGCCTGTTGCCGGATCAATCGAACCGCTGGCACCACGGCAAGCAGATGTTCAGCATAGCTCAGCAGCACTGCACACCCTGTTGTATATAGAAGACAATCAGGCCAACATGCAGCTGGTCGAGCAGCTCATCGCTCGTCGTCCTGATATGCGCTTGTTGAGTGCGGCTGATGCCGTCCTCGGCATCGAGATGGCGCGCACCCAACAGCCCGAAGTGATCCTGATGGACATCAATCTGCCGGGCCTAAATGGCATCCAGGCGTTGAAAATCCTGCGTGAAGATCCGGCAACGGCCCACATCCCGGTGCTTGCCATTAGCGCCAATGCCATGCCCCACGATATCAAGAAGGGCCTGGAGGCAGGATTTATCCACTATCTGACCAAGCCGATCAAAGTGAACGAGTTCATGGACGCGCTGGATATGGCGCTTGAACATACGGAAATAAGATCAAGCCACGAAAAGAGCCGGGGAGCCCTGTTATGGTGAGCGGGGCCGACATTCTCAAGGCCTCCATTCTGATCGTCGATGATCAGCAAGCCAATGTGCAGCTGCTCGAGCAAATGCTGAGCAGGGCCGGTTATAGCTGCATTTCATCGACCAGAGATCCGCAGGCGGTCTGCGCCCTGCATCGCGATAACCACTACGACCTGATCCTGCTCGACCTGCAGATGCCCGACATGGATGGATTCCAGGTGATGGAATGCCTCAAAGAAATCGAAACCGATGGCTACCTGCCGGTGCTGGCCGTCACCGCCGAGCCGGCGCACAAATTACGCGCGCTGCAGGGCGGTGCCAAAGATTTTGTCAGCAAACCGTTCAATCTGGCCGAGGTGCTGATGCGGGTTCATAACATGCTGGAAGTCCGCCTGCTGCACGAGGCGGCCCGCAATTACGGCAAAAAGCTGGAATCCTTGGCGCTCAATGACCCGCTGACCGGGCTTGCCAACAGACGGCTGCTCGCCGACAGAATATCGATGGCCTTAGGCCATGCGCGCCGAAACAAGAGCGCTATGGCGGTGGTGTATCTGGACCTAGACGGCTTCAAGCAGGTCAACGACACCCTGGGGCATGGCGCCGGGGATGTTCTGCTGCAAAGGGTCGCAGGACGCCTGACGACAACGGTACGCCAAGAGGATACGGTGGCGCGTCTGGGCGGGGACGAATTCATCATAGCGCTGCGGCACGTCAGCGGTTCCGACTATGCGACCTCCGTGGTAGTACGGGCAATCGAGGCGGTGGCGCAGCCCTATACTATCGAAGGCGCTGTTGTTCGTATAACCACCAGCGCAGGTGTCAGCATCTACCCCGACCATGGCACCGACGCAGACGCGCTGATTAAGAGTGCTGACCTGGCTTTGTATGAGGCCAAGCACGCGGGCAAAAATACCTTTCGGATCGCGGAGCGCGCAGCAGATCTTGTCAGCGTGTGCGATAACGGAACAGGTGCAAGGAGTATTGATTGATTACAACAAGGACCCTCACAATGACCAACACGAATCCCGGCTGGATTGCCGCCATGAACGGATTGATCCCGTGTCCCCGCAGCGGTGGACGGATTTTCACCTGCGACATCTCTCGGCAGGCGGGAAATGGATGGAAAGCAGTTACCTGTCGTTCGCCCCAAGGAGCATGACATGAATAAAAGTATCAGCACGGCGAACAATCTGGCGGAAGAGGTACTGCTCAAGGCGGGAGCCCTGCAGGACGCTATTTTCAACAGCGCCAATTTCTCGAGTATCGCCACCGATGCCCATGGCGTCATCCAGATCTTCAACGTTGGCGCCGAGCGCATGCTGGGCTATACGGCCGCCGAAGTGGTGAACACCATCACCCCGGCCGACCTTTCTGATCCGCAGGAACTAGTCGAGCGCGCTCGAACGCTCAGCGTCGAGTTCGAAATGCCGATTACGCCGGGCTTCGAGGCCCTGGTGTTCAAGGCCTCGCGCGGCATCGAGGACATCTACGATTTAACCAAAATCCGCAAGGACGGCAGCCGCTTTCCGGCGGTGGTCTCGGTCACCGCCCTGCGCGACGAACAGGACACCATCATCGGTTATCTGCTAATCGGCACCGACAACACGGCCCGTAAGCAGGTCGAAGCAGAGCGCCTGCATTTGCTCCAGCTTCAGGAGGAGACCAATAAACAACTGCAGCTGGCCAACGCCGCCTTGCAGGACAGAGAAGCAAAACTTGCCGTAACGCTTAATTCTATTGGTGATGGCGTCATAGCCACCGATATGAGCGCGCGGGTTATACTCCTCAATCCCCTGGCCGAACAGCTTACCGGCTGGACGCAGGCGCAAGCCAATGGTCGGCCGGTGGATGAGGTTTTCCACATCATTAACAAGGAAACCCGTCACCCTGCTATTATCCCGGTCATGGAAACCTTGGCGCAGGGTACCATACAGGGACTGGCCAACCACACCGTGCTGATTGCCCGTGATGGCAGCGAATGTGATATTGCCGACAGTTGCGCACCCATTCGTGATCGCGATGGCCAGGTGACCGGTGCGGTGCTGGTGTTCCGCAATGTCACCGAGGAATATGCCGTACAGCAGGCCTTGCGCGACAGTGTTGCACGGGTCCAGACTATTTTCAGTACCGTGGCGGATGGTATCATTACCCTTCATGCGCACGGCGGTATCGTTGAGACCCTCAACCCGGCCGTGGAGAACATGTTCGGTTATACTGCGACAGAACTCATTGGACAAAAATTCAGTCTGCTGATCCCCGAACTTGATAAAGACCAGCGCAATGGTTCGCTCGAGTATTACAGCGCCAGCGATGAAGCTCGCGCCGTCGGCATCGGACGCGAGGTGTTGGGTCGTCGCAAGGATGACAGTATTTTTCCGCTGGAGATAGCCATCAGTGAAATGTGGCTGGGAGGGCAGCGTTTTTTCACCGGTATTTTGCGGGATATCACCACCCGCAAGCGGGCGGAAGAAGCCCTGCTCAAGGCAGGTGCCCTGCAGAGCGCGATTTTCAACAGCGCCAACTTTTCCAGTATCGCCACCGATGCCAAGGGCGTCATCCAGATCTTCAATGTCGGCGCCGAGCGTATGCTGGGCTACACCGCTGCTGAAGTGATGAACACCATTACCCCGGCCGACATTTCCGATCCGCAGGAAGTGATTGCCCGCGCCGAAGAACTGAGCCTGGAACTCGGCACCCCGATCACGCCGGGTTTCGAGGCCCTGGTGTTCAAGGCCTCGCGCGGCATTGAGGATATCTACGAGCTGACCTACATCCGCAAGGACGGCAGCCGCTTTCCGGCTGTGGTCTCGGTCACCGCCCTGCGCGACGAACAGAACGCCATTATCGGCTACCTGCTGATTGGTACCGACAACACCGCCCGCAAGCAGATCGAGGCCGAGCAGAAGCAGCTCGGTCAGCGACTGCGCGACCATCAGTTCTACACGCGTTCCCTGTTCGAATCCAACATCGACGCGATTATGACCACCGACCCGGCAGGCATCATCACCGATGTCAACAAACAGATGGAGGTGCTCACCGACTGCACCCGCGATGAACTGATCGGCGCACCGTTCAAAAACTATTTCACCGAACCGGATCGGGCCGAGATGAGCATCAAACAGGTGCTGCGAGAAAAGAAGGTCACCAACTACGAACTCACCGCCCGCACCAGAGATAGCAAGAAAACGGTGGTCTCCATCAACGCCACCACCTTTTACGACCGGGACCGGCGTTTGCAGGGCGTATTCGCCGCTGCCCGGGATGTCACCGAGCGCAAACTCCTGGATCAGGTGCTGCAGGAAAAAAACGTCGAGCTGGAGAGCGCCAAGGCCGTGGCCGAAAAGGCCAACCTCTCCAAATCGGAATTCCTCTCCAGCATGAGCCATGAATTGCGTTCCCCGCTCAATGCAATCCTCGGTTTCGCCCAATTACTGGAATCTGGCTCACCGCTGCCCACGTCCACACAAAAGGCCAGTATTGACCAAATACTCAAGGCCGGATGGTTTTTGCTGGAGCTGATTAACGAAATTCTCGATCTCACCCTGATCGAGTCGGGCAAGCTGTCGCTGGTGTTGGAACCCATATCGCTGGTCGACGTCATGCTCGAATGCCAAGCCATGATCGAACCACAGGCGCAGAAAAACGGCATCCGCATGAATTTTCCCCTGTTCGAAACACCATACTTTGTGAATGCCGATCGAACGCGGGTCAAACAGGTGCTGATCAACCTGCTTTCCAATGCGATCAAATACAACAGTGCGCGGGGAGCGGTCGAAGTGACGTGTAGGGTGAGCTCCGGAAAACGCCTACGCATCAGCGTCCAAGATACCGGTGAAGGATTGTCTGCCGAACAACGCGCTCAACTTTTCCAGCCGTTTAACCGTCTGGGTCAAGAGGCTAGCGCCGAGGAAGGCACCGGCATCGGCTTGGTGGTCAGCAAGCAGCTGGTCGAATTGATGGGGGGGAAAATCGGTGTGGAAAGCACCCTCGGGTTAGGCAGCATATTCTGGTTCGAACTGAACCTGGCGACTGAACCACAGCCTGTTGCCGGATCAATCGAACCGCTGGCACCACGGCAAGCAGATGTTCAGCATAGCTCAGCAGCACTGCACACCCTGTTGTATATAGAAGACAATCAGGCCAACATGCAGCTGGTCGAGCAGCTCATCGCTCGTCGTCCTGATATGCGCTTGTTGAGTGCGGCTGATGCCGTCCTCGGCATCGAGATGGCGCGCACCCAACAGCCCGAAGTGATCCTGATGGACATCAATCTGCCGGGCCTAAATGGCATCCAGGCGTTGAAAATCCTGCGTGAAGATCCGGCAACGGCCCACATCCCGGTGCTTGCCATTAGCGCCAATGCCATGCCCCACGATATCAAGAAGGGCCTGGAGGCAGGATTTATCCACTATCTGACCAAGCCGATCAAAGTGAACGAGTTCATGGACGCGCTGGATATGGCGCTTGAACATACGGAAATAAGATCAAGCCACGAAAAGAGCCGGGGAGCCCTGTTATGGTGAGCGGGGCCGACATTCTCAAGGCCTCCATTCTGATCGTCGATGATCAGCAAGCCAATGTGCAGCTGCTCGAGCAAATGCTGAGCAGGGCCGGTTATAGCTGCATTTCATCGACCAGAGATCCGCAGGCGGTCTGCGCCCTGCATCGCGATAACCACTACGACCTGATCCTGCTCGACCTGCAGATGCCCGACATGGATGGATTCCAGGTGATGGAATGCCTCAAAGAAATCGAAACCGATGGCTACCTGCCGGTGCTGGCCGTCACCGCCGAGCCGGCGCACAAATTACGCGCGCTGCAGGGCGGTGCCAAAGATTTTGTCAGCAAACCGTTCAATCTGGCCGAGGTGCTGATGCGGGTTCATAACATGCTGGAAGTCCGCCTGCTGCACGAGGCGGCCCGCAATTACGGCAAAAAGCTGGAATCCTTGGCGCTCAATGACCCGCTGACCGGGCTTGCCAACAGACGGCTGCTCGCCGACAGAATATCGATGGCCTTAGGCCATGCGCGCCGAAACAAGAGCGCTATGGCGGTGGTGTATCTGGACCTAGACGGCTTCAAGCAGGTCAACGACACCCTGGGGCATGGCGCCGGGGATGTTCTGCTGCAAAGGGTCGCAGGACGCCTGACGACAACGGTACGCCAAGAGGATACGGTGGCGCGTCTGGGCGGGGACGAATTCATCATAGCGCTGCGGCACGTCAGCGGTTCCGACTATGCGACCTCCGTGGTAGTACGGGCAATCGAGGCGGTGGCGCAGCCCTATACTATCGAAGGCGCTGTTGTTCGTATAACCACCAGCGCAGGTGTCAGCATCTACCCCGACCATGGCACCGACGCAGACGCGCTGATTAAGAGTGCTGACCTGGCTTTGTATGAGGCCAAGCACGCGGGCAAAAATACCTTTCGGATCGCGGAGCGCGCAGCAGATCTTGTCAGCGTGTGCGATAACGGAACAGGTGCAAGGAGTATTGATTGATTACAACAAGGACCCTCACAATGACCAACACGAATCCCGGCTGGATTGCCGCCATGAACGGATTGATCCCGTGTCCCCGCAGCGGTGGACGGATTTTCACCTGCGACATCTCTCGGCAGGCGGGAAATGGATGGAAAGCAGTTACCTGTCGTTCGCCCCAAGGAGCATGACATGAATAAAAGTATCAGCACGGCGAACAATCTGGCGGAAGAGGTACTGCTCAAGGCGGGAGCCCTGCAGGACGCTATTTTCAACAGCGCCAATTTCTCGAGTATCGCCACCGATGCCCATGGCGTCATCCAGATCTTCAACGTTGGCGCCGAGCGCATGCTGGGCTATACGGCCGCCGAAGTGGTGAACACCATCACCCCGGCCGACCTTTCTGATCCGCAGGAACTAGTCGAGCGCGCTCGAACGCTCAGCGTCGAGTTCGAAATGCCGATTACGCCGGGCTTCGAGGCCCTGGTGTTCAAGGCCTCGCGCGGCATCGAGGACATCTACGATTTAACCAAAATCCGCAAGGACGGCAGCCGCTTTCCGGCGGTGGTCTCGGTCACCGCCCTGCGCGACGAACAGGACACCATCATCGGTTATCTGCTAATCGGCACCGACAACACGGCCCGTAAGCAGGTCGAAGCAGAGCGCCTGCATTTGCTCCAGCTTCAGGAGGAGACCAATAAACAACTGCAGCTGGCCAACGCCGCCTTGCAGGACAGAGAAGCAAAACTTGCCGTAACGCTTAATTCTATTGGTGATGGCGTCATAGCCACCGATATGAGCGCGCGGGTTATACTCCTCAATCCCCTGGCCGAACAGCTTACCGGCTGGACGCAGGCGCAAGCCAATGGTCGGCCGGTGGATGAGGTTTTCCACATCATTAACAAGGAAACCCGTCACCCTGCTATTATCCCGGTCATGGAAACCTTGGCGCAGGGTACCATACAGGGACTGGCCAACCACACCGTGCTGATTGCCCGTGATGGCAGCGAATGTGATATTGCCGACAGTTGCGCACCCATTCGTGATCGCGATGGCCAGGTGACCGGTGCGGTGCTGGTGTTCCGCAATGTCACCGAGGAATATGCCGTACAGCAGGCCTTGCGCGACAGTGTTGCACGGGTCCAGACTATTTTCAGTACCGTGGCGGATGGTATCATTACCCTTCATGCGCACGGCGGTATCGTTGAGACCCTCAACCCGGCCGTGGAGAACATGTTCGGTTATACTGCGACAGAACTCATTGGACAAAAATTCAGTCTGCTGATCCCCGAACTTGATAAAGACCAGCGCAATGGTTCGCTCGAGTATTACAGCGCCAGCGATGAAGCTCGCGCCGTCGGCATCGGACGCGAGGTGTTGGGTCGTCGCAAGGATGACAGTATTTTTCCGCTGGAGATAGCCATCAGTGAAATGTGGCTGGGAGGGCAGCGTTTTTTCACCGGTATTTTGCGGGATATCACCACCCGCAAGCGGGCGGAAGAAGCCCTGCTCAAGGCAGGTGCCCTGCAGAGCGCGATTTTCAACAGCGCCAACTTTTCCAGTATCGCCACCGATGCCAAGGGCGTCATCCAGATCTTCAATGTCGGCGCCGAGCGTATGCTGGGCTACACCGCTGCTGAAGTGATGAACACCATTACCCCGGCCGACATTTCCGATCCGCAGGAAGTGATTGCCCGCGCCGAAGAACTGAGCCTGGAACTCGGCACCCCGATCACGCCGGGTTTCGAGGCCCTGGTGTTCAAGGCCTCGCGCGGCATTGAGGATATCTACGAGCTGACCTACATCCGCAAGGACGGCAGCCGCTTTCCGGCTGTGGTCTCGGTCACCGCCCTGCGCGACGAACAGAACGCCATTATCGGCTACCTGCTGATTGGTACCGACAACACCGCCCGCAAGCAGATCGAGGCCGAGCAGAAGCAGCTCGGTCAGCGACTGCGCGACCATCAGTTCTACACGCGTTCCCTGTTCGAATCCAACATCGACGCGATTATGACCACCGACCCGGCAGGCATCATCACCGATGTCAACAAACAGATGGAGGTGCTCACCGACTGCACCCGCGATGAACTGATCGGCGCACCGTTCAAAAACTATTTCACCGAACCGGATCGGGCCGAGATGAGCATCAAACAGGTGCTGCGAGAAAAGAAGGTCACCAACTACGAACTCACCGCCCGCACCAGAGATAGCAAGAAAACGGTGGTCTCCATCAACGCCACCACCTTTTACGACCGGGACCGGCGTTTGCAGGGCGTATTCGCCGCTGCCCGGGATGTCACCGAGCGCAAACTCCTGGATCAGGTGCTGCAGGAAAAAAACGTCGAGCTGGAGAGCGCCAAGGCCGTGGCCGAAAAGGCCAACCTCTCCAAATCGGAATTCCTCTCCAGCATGAGCCATGAATTGCGTTCCCCGCTCAATGCAATCCTCGGTTTCGCCCAATTACTGGAATCTGGCTCACCGCTGCCCACGTCCACACAAAAGGCCAGTATTGACCAAATACTCAAGGCCGGATGGTTTTTGCTGGAGCTGATTAACGAAATTCTCGATCTCACCCTGATCGAGTCGGGCAAGCTGTCGCTGGTGTTGGAACCCATATCGCTGGTCGACGTCATGCTCGAATGCCAAGCCATGATCGAACCACAGGCGCAGAAAAACGGCATCCGCATGAATTTTCCCCTGTTCGAAACACCATACTTTGTGAATGCCGATCGAACGCGGGTCAAACAGGTGCTGATCAACCTGCTTTCCAATGCGATCAAATACAACAGTGCGCGGGGAGCGGTCGAAGTGACGTGTAGGGTGAGCTCCGGAAAACGCCTACGCATCAGCGTCCAAGATACCGGTGAAGGATTGTCTGCCGAACAACGCGCTCAACTTTTCCAGCCGTTTAACCGTCTGGGTCAAGAGGCTAGCGCCGAGGAAGGCACCGGCATCGGCTTGGTGGTCAGCAAGCAGCTGGTCGAATTGATGGGGGGGAAAATCGGTGTGGAAAGCACCCTCGGGTTAGGCAGCATATTCTGGTTCGAACTGAACCTGGCGACTGAACCACAGCCTGTTGCCGGATCAATCGAACCGCTGGCACCACGGCAAGCAGATGTTCAGCATAGCTCAGCAGCACTGCACACCCTGTTGTATATAGAAGACAATCAGGCCAACATGCAGCTGGTCGAGCAGCTCATCGCTCGTCGTCCTGATATGCGCTTGTTGAGTGCGGCTGATGCCGTCCTCGGCATCGAGATGGCGCGCACCCAACAGCCCGAAGTGATCCTGATGGACATCAATCTGCCGGGCCTAAATGGCATCCAGGCGTTGAAAATCCTGCGTGAAGATCCGGCAACGGCCCACATCCCGGTGCTTGCCATTAGCGCCAATGCCATGCCCCACGATATCAAGAAGGGCCTGGAGGCAGGATTTATCCACTATCTGACCAAGCCGATCAAAGTGAACGAGTTCATGGACGCGCTGGATATGGCGCTTGAACATACGGAAATAAGATCAAGCCACGAAAAGAGCCGGGGAGCCCTGTTATGGTGAGCGGGGCCGACATTCTCAAGGCCTCCATTCTGATCGTCGATGATCAGCAAGCCAATGTGCAGCTGCTCGAGCAAATGCTGAGCAGGGCCGGTTATAGCTGCATTTCATCGACCAGAGATCCGCAGGCGGTCTGCGCCCTGCATCGCGATAACCACTACGACCTGATCCTGCTCGACCTGCAGATGCCCGACATGGATGGATTCCAGGTGATGGAATGCCTCAAAGAAATCGAAACCGATGGCTACCTGCCGGTGCTGGCCGTCACCGCCGAGCCGGCGCACAAATTACGCGCGCTGCAGGGCGGTGCCAAAGATTTTGTCAGCAAACCGTTCAATCTGGCCGAGGTGCTGATGCGGGTTCATAACATGCTGGAAGTCCGCCTGCTGCACGAGGCGGCCCGCAATTACGGCAAAAAGCTGGAATCCTTGGCGCTCAATGACCCGCTGACCGGGCTTGCCAACAGACGGCTGCTCGCCGACAGAATATCGATGGCCTTAGGCCATGCGCGCCGAAACAAGAGCGCTATGGCGGTGGTGTATCTGGACCTAGACGGCTTCAAGCAGGTCAACGACACCCTGGGGCATGGCGCCGGGGATGTTCTGCTGCAAAGGGTCGCAGGACGCCTGACGACAACGGTACGCCAAGAGGATACGGTGGCGCGTCTGGGCGGGGACGAATTCATCATAGCGCTGCGGCACGTCAGCGGTTCCGACTATGCGACCTCCGTGGTAGTACGGGCAATCGAGGCGGTGGCGCAGCCCTATACTATCGAAGGCGCTGTTGTTCGTATAACCACCAGCGCAGGTGTCAGCATCTACCCCGACCATGGCACCGACGCAGACGCGCTGATTAAGAGTGCTGACCTGGCTTTGTATGAGGCCAAGCACGCGGGCAAAAATACCTTTCGGATCGCGGAGCGCGCAGCAGATCTTGTCAGCGTGTGCGATAACGGAACAGGTGCAAGGAGTATTGATTGATTACAACAAGGACCCTCACAATGACCAACACGAATCCCGGCTGGATTGCCGCCATGAACGGATTGATCCCGTGTCCCCGCAGCGGTGGACGGATTTTCACCTGCGACATCTCTCGGCAGGCGGGAAATGGATGGAAAGCAGTTACCTGTCGTTCGCCCCAAGGAGCATGACATGAATAAAAGTATCAGCACGGCGAACAATCTGGCGGAAGAGGTACTGCTCAAGGCGGGAGCCCTGCAGGACGCTATTTTCAACAGCGCCAATTTCTCGAGTATCGCCACCGATGCCCATGGCGTCATCCAGATCTTCAACGTTGGCGCCGAGCGCATGCTGGGCTATACGGCCGCCGAAGTGGTGAACACCATCACCCCGGCCGACCTTTCTGATCCGCAGGAACTAGTCGAGCGCGCTCGAACGCTCAGCGTCGAGTTCGAAATGCCGATTACGCCGGGCTTCGAGGCCCTGGTGTTCAAGGCCTCGCGCGGCATCGAGGACATCTACGATTTAACCAAAATCCGCAAGGACGGCAGCCGCTTTCCGGCGGTGGTCTCGGTCACCGCCCTGCGCGACGAACAGGACACCATCATCGGTTATCTGCTAATCGGCACCGACAACACGGCCCGTAAGCAGGTCGAAGCAGAGCGCCTGCATTTGCTCCAGCTTCAGGAGGAGACCAATAAACAACTGCAGCTGGCCAACGCCGCCTTGCAGGACAGAGAAGCAAAACTTGCCGTAACGCTTAATTCTATTGGTGATGGCGTCATAGCCACCGATATGAGCGCGCGGGTTATACTCCTCAATCCCCTGGCCGAACAGCTTACCGGCTGGACGCAGGCGCAAGCCAATGGTCGGCCGGTGGATGAGGTTTTCCACATCATTAACAAGGAAACCCGTCACCCTGCTATTATCCCGGTCATGGAAACCTTGGCGCAGGGTACCATACAGGGACTGGCCAACCACACCGTGCTGATTGCCCGTGATGGCAGCGAATGTGATATTGCCGACAGTTGCGCACCCATTCGTGATCGCGATGGCCAGGTGACCGGTGCGGTGCTGGTGTTCCGCAATGTCACCGAGGAATATGCCGTACAGCAGGCCTTGCGCGACAGTGTTGCACGGGTCCAGACTATTTTCAGTACCGTGGCGGATGGTATCATTACCCTTCATGCGCACGGCGGTATCGTTGAGACCCTCAACCCGGCCGTGGAGAACATGTTCGGTTATACTGCGACAGAACTCATTGGACAAAAATTCAGTCTGCTGATCCCCGAACTTGATAAAGACCAGCGCAATGGTTCGCTCGAGTATTACAGCGCCAGCGATGAAGCTCGCGCCGTCGGCATCGGACGCGAGGTGTTGGGTCGTCGCAAGGATGACAGTATTTTTCCGCTGGAGATAGCCATCAGTGAAATGTGGCTGGGAGGGCAGCGTTTTTTCACCGGTATTTTGCGGGATATCACCACCCGCAAGCGGGCGGAAGAAGCCCTGCTCAAGGCAGGTGCCCTGCAGAGCGCGATTTTCAACAGCGCCAACTTTTCCAGTATCGCCACCGATGCCAAGGGCGTCATCCAGATCTTCAATGTCGGCGCCGAGCGTATGCTGGGCTACACCGCTGCTGAAGTGATGAACACCATTACCCCGGCCGACATTTCCGATCCGCAGGAAGTGATTGCCCGCGCCGAAGAACTGAGCCTGGAACTCGGCACCCCGATCACGCCGGGTTTCGAGGCCCTGGTGTTCAAGGCCTCGCGCGGCATTGAGGATATCTACGAGCTGACCTACATCCGCAAGGACGGCAGCCGCTTTCCGGCTGTGGTCTCGGTCACCGCCCTGCGCGACGAACAGAACGCCATTATCGGCTACCTGCTGATTGGTACCGACAACACCGCCCGCAAGCAGATCGAGGCCGAGCAGAAGCAGCTCGGTCAGCGACTGCGCGACCATCAGTTCTACACGCGTTCCCTGTTCGAATCCAACATCGACGCGATTATGACCACCGACCCGGCAGGCATCATCACCGATGTCAACAAACAGATGGAGGTGCTCACCGACTGCACCCGCGATGAACTGATCGGCGCACCGTTCAAAAACTATTTCACCGAACCGGATCGGGCCGAGATGAGCATCAAACAGGTGCTGCGAGAAAAGAAGGTCACCAACTACGAACTCACCGCCCGCACCAGAGATAGCAAGAAAACGGTGGTCTCCATCAACGCCACCACCTTTTACGACCGGGACCGGCGTTTGCAGGGCGTATTCGCCGCTGCCCGGGATGTCACCGAGCGCAAACTCCTGGATCAGGTGCTGCAGGAAAAAAACGTCGAGCTGGAGAGCGCCAAGGCCGTGGCCGAAAAGGCCAACCTCTCCAAATCGGAATTCCTCTCCAGCATGAGCCATGAATTGCGTTCCCCGCTCAATGCAATCCTCGGTTTCGCCCAATTACTGGAATCTGGCTCACCGCTGCCCACGTCCACACAAAAGGCCAGTATTGACCAAATACTCAAGGCCGGATGGTTTTTGCTGGAGCTGATTAACGAAATTCTCGATCTCACCCTGATCGAGTCGGGCAAGCTGTCGCTGGTGTTGGAACCCATATCGCTGGTCGACGTCATGCTCGAATGCCAAGCCATGATCGAACCACAGGCGCAGAAAAACGGCATCCGCATGAATTTTCCCCTGTTCGAAACACCATACTTTGTGAATGCCGATCGAACGCGGGTCAAACAGGTGCTGATCAACCTGCTTTCCAATGCGATCAAATACAACAGTGCGCGGGGAGCGGTCGAAGTGACGTGTAGGGTGAGCTCCGGAAAACGCCTACGCATCAGCGTCCAAGATACCGGTGAAGGATTGTCTGCCGAACAACGCGCTCAACTTTTCCAGCCGTTTAACCGTCTGGGTCAAGAGGCTAGCGCCGAGGAAGGCACCGGCATCGGCTTGGTGGTCAGCAAGCAGCTGGTCGAATTGATGGGGGGGAAAATCGGTGTGGAAAGCACCCTCGGGTTAGGCAGCATATTCTGGTTCGAACTGAACCTGGCGACTGAACCACAGCCTGTTGCCGGATCAATCGAACCGCTGGCACCACGGCAAGCAGATGTTCAGCATAGCTCAGCAGCACTGCACACCCTGTTGTATATAGAAGACAATCAGGCCAACATGCAGCTGGTCGAGCAGCTCATCGCTCGTCGTCCTGATATGCGCTTGTTGAGTGCGGCTGATGCCGTCCTCGGCATCGAGATGGCGCGCACCCAACAGCCCGAAGTGATCCTGATGGACATCAATCTGCCGGGCCTAAATGGCATCCAGGCGTTGAAAATCCTGCGTGAAGATCCGGCAACGGCCCACATCCCGGTGCTTGCCATTAGCGCCAATGCCATGCCCCACGATATCAAGAAGGGCCTGGAGGCAGGATTTATCCACTATCTGACCAAGCCGATCAAAGTGAACGAGTTCATGGACGCGCTGGATATGGCGCTTGAACATACGGAAATAAGATCAAGCCACGAAAAGAGCCGGGGAGCCCTGTTATGGTGAGCGGGGCCGACATTCTCAAGGCCTCCATTCTGATCGTCGATGATCAGCAAGCCAATGTGCAGCTGCTCGAGCAAATGCTGAGCAGGGCCGGTTATAGCTGCATTTCATCGACCAGAGATCCGCAGGCGGTCTGCGCCCTGCATCGCGATAACCACTACGACCTGATCCTGCTCGACCTGCAGATGCCCGACATGGATGGATTCCAGGTGATGGAATGCCTCAAAGAAATCGAAACCGATGGCTACCTGCCGGTGCTGGCCGTCACCGCCGAGCCGGCGCACAAATTACGCGCGCTGCAGGGCGGTGCCAAAGATTTTGTCAGCAAACCGTTCAATCTGGCCGAGGTGCTGATGCGGGTTCATAACATGCTGGAAGTCCGCCTGCTGCACGAGGCGGCCCGCAATTACGGCAAAAAGCTGGAATCCTTGGCGCTCAATGACCCGCTGACCGGGCTTGCCAACAGACGGCTGCTCGCCGACAGAATATCGATGGCCTTAGGCCATGCGCGCCGAAACAAGAGCGCTATGGCGGTGGTGTATCTGGACCTAGACGGCTTCAAGCAGGTCAACGACACCCTGGGGCATGGCGCCGGGGATGTTCTGCTGCAAAGGGTCGCAGGACGCCTGACGACAACGGTACGCCAAGAGGATACGGTGGCGCGTCTGGGCGGGGACGAATTCATCATAGCGCTGCGGCACGTCAGCGGTTCCGACTATGCGACCTCCGTGGTAGTACGGGCAATCGAGGCGGTGGCGCAGCCCTATACTATCGAAGGCGCTGTTGTTCGTATAACCACCAGCGCAGGTGTCAGCATCTACCCCGACCATGGCACCGACGCAGACGCGCTGATTAAGAGTGCTGACCTGGCTTTGTATGAGGCCAAGCACGCGGGCAAAAATACCTTTCGGATCGCGGAGCGCGCAGCAGATCTTGTCAGCGTGTGCGATAACGGAACAGGTGCAAGGAGTATTGATTGATTACAACAAGGACCCTCACAATGACCAACACGAATCCCGGCTGGATTGCCGCCATGAACGGATTGATCCCGTGTCCCCGCAGCGGTGGACGGATTTTCACCTGCGACATCTCTCGGCAGGCGGGAAATGGATGGAAAGCAGTTACCTGTCGTTCGCCCCAAGGAGCATGACATGAATAAAAGTATCAGCACGGCGAACAATCTGGCGGAAGAGGTACTGCTCAAGGCGGGAGCCCTGCAGGACGCTATTTTCAACAGCGCCAATTTCTCGAGTATCGCCACCGATGCCCATGGCGTCATCCAGATCTTCAACGTTGGCGCCGAGCGCATGCTGGGCTATACGGCCGCCGAAGTGGTGAACACCATCACCCCGGCCGACCTTTCTGATCCGCAGGAACTAGTCGAGCGCGCTCGAACGCTCAGCGTCGAGTTCGAAATGCCGATTACGCCGGGCTTCGAGGCCCTGGTGTTCAAGGCCTCGCGCGGCATCGAGGACATCTACGATTTAACCAAAATCCGCAAGGACGGCAGCCGCTTTCCGGCGGTGGTCTCGGTCACCGCCCTGCGCGACGAACAGGACACCATCATCGGTTATCTGCTAATCGGCACCGACAACACGGCCCGTAAGCAGGTCGAAGCAGAGCGCCTGCATTTGCTCCAGCTTCAGGAGGAGACCAATAAACAACTGCAGCTGGCCAACGCCGCCTTGCAGGACAGAGAAGCAAAACTTGCCGTAACGCTTAATTCTATTGGTGATGGCGTCATAGCCACCGATATGAGCGCGCGGGTTATACTCCTCAATCCCCTGGCCGAACAGCTTACCGGCTGGACGCAGGCGCAAGCCAATGGTCGGCCGGTGGATGAGGTTTTCCACATCATTAACAAGGAAACCCGTCACCCTGCTATTATCCCGGTCATGGAAACCTTGGCGCAGGGTACCATACAGGGACTGGCCAACCACACCGTGCTGATTGCCCGTGATGGCAGCGAATGTGATATTGCCGACAGTTGCGCACCCATTCGTGATCGCGATGGCCAGGTGACCGGTGCGGTGCTGGTGTTCCGCAATGTCACCGAGGAATATGCCGTACAGCAGGCCTTGCGCGACAGTGTTGCACGGGTCCAGACTATTTTCAGTACCGTGGCGGATGGTATCATTACCCTTCATGCGCACGGCGGTATCGTTGAGACCCTCAACCCGGCCGTGGAGAACATGTTCGGTTATACTGCGACAGAACTCATTGGACAAAAATTCAGTCTGCTGATCCCCGAACTTGATAAAGACCAGCGCAATGGTTCGCTCGAGTATTACAGCGCCAGCGATGAAGCTCGCGCCGTCGGCATCGGACGCGAGGTGTTGGGTCGTCGCAAGGATGACAGTATTTTTCCGCTGGAGATAGCCATCAGTGAAATGTGGCTGGGAGGGCAGCGTTTTTTCACCGGTATTTTGCGGGATATCACCACCCGCAAGCGGGCGGAAGAAGCCCTGCTCAAGGCAGGTGCCCTGCAGAGCGCGATTTTCAACAGCGCCAACTTTTCCAGTATCGCCACCGATGCCAAGGGCGTCATCCAGATCTTCAATGTCGGCGCCGAGCGTATGCTGGGCTACACCGCTGCCGAAGTGATGAACACCATCACCCCGGCCGACATTTCCGATCCGCAGGAAGTAATTGCCCGCGCTGAAGAACTGAGCCTGGAACTCGGCACCCCGATCACCCCGGGTTTCGAGGCCCTGGTGTTCAAGGCCTCGCGCGGCATCGAGGACATCTACGAGCTGACCTACATCCGCAAGGACGGCAGCCGATTTCCGGCTGTGGTCTCGGTCACTGCCCTGCGCGACGAACAGAACGCCATTATCGGCTACCTGCTGATCGGCACCGACAACACCGCCCGCAAGGAGATCGAGGCCGAGCAGGAGCAGCTCAGTCAGCGACTGCGCGACCATCAGTTCTACACGCGCTCTCTGTTCGAATCCAACATCGACGCGATTATGACCACCGACCCGGCCGGCATCATTACCGATGTCAACAAACAGATGGAGGTGCTCACCGATTGCACCCGCGATGAACTGATCGGCGCACCGTTCAAGAACTACTTCACCGATCCGGATCGGGCCGAGATGAGCATCAAACAGGTGCTACGCGAAAAGAAAGTCACCAACTACGAACTCACCGCCCGCACCAGGGACGGCAAGGAGACGGTGGTCTCCATCAACGCCACCACCTTCTATGACCGGGACCGGCGTTTGCAGGGCGTATTCGCCGCTGCCCGGGATGTCACCGAACGCAAACTCCTGGATCAGGTGCTGCAGGAAAAAAACGTCGAGCTGGAGTACGCCAAGGCCGTGGCGGAGAATGCCAACCTCGCCAAATCGGACTTTCTCTCCAACATGAGCCACGAGATCCGCACCCCGATGAACTCCATTGTCGGCATGTCCCATTTGGCGCTGAAGACCGAGTTGACGCCACGCCAGCGGGACTACATCAAGAAAATCATGGGTTCCAGCCGGCATCTGCTCAGAATCATCAACGACGTGCTCGACTTCTCCAAGATCGAGGTGGGCAAGCTCACCATCGAATCCACCGAGTTTGAGCTGGAGAAGGTGCTTGACAATGTAGCCAACCTGATAGCTGAAAAGGTTGCCGCCAAGGGGCTGGAACTGGTTTTCGACATCGACAAAGAGGTGCCGCCCTACCTGATCGGCGATCCGCTACGACTGGGGCAAATTCTTATCAACTACAGCAACAATGCGGTCAAATTCACCGAGCATGGCGAGATCGACATCATCATCCGCCTCAAGGAACAGACCAACGAGGATGTGCTGATCTACTGCGCCGTACGCGATACCGGTACAGGCCTGACCGAGGAACAAATGGGGCGGTTGTTCCAGAGGTTTTCGCAGGCCGACACCTCGATCACCCGCGAATTTGGCGGAACCGGTCTCGGTCTGGCTATTTCCAAGCGGCTCGCCGAACTGATGGACGGTGAGGTGGGGGTGACCAGCACCCTCGGAAAGGGGAGCACCTTCTGGTTCACAGCACGCCTCGGCAAAGGCCTCAGCCCGCCGCGCCAGCTGGCGCTGTCGGCCGACCTACAAGGCAAACGCGTGCTGGTGGTCGACGACAACGACAATGCCCGCCAGGTACTGGGCGACATGCTTGGCCTCATGAGCTTCAAAGTCGATCAGGCCGAGTCAGGCAAGGCGGCTATTGGCGCCGTGGATCGGGCCGAGGCGCAGGGAATGCCCTACGAAATCGTATTCCTCGATTGGGAGATGTCGGACATGGATGGCAACGAGACAGCCAGGCAGATCAAGGAGCTTTCGCTCAGCCGGATGCCGCACATGATCATGGTGACGGCTTACGGCCGCGGGGAAATTATTAAGGGTGCGGCAGAGGCAGGCATCGAAAATGTGCTAATCAAACCGATCACGCCCTCGGTACTTTTTAACAGCGTCATCCGTACCCTGGGAGGTGTGGTCGATGGCGCGCGCTCCGCCGGGGATGGACCGACCGATACGTTCCTGCAACTCGTGGCCATCAAAGGTTCCCACATCCTGCTGGTGGAGGACAACGATCTCAACCAGGAAGTAGCAACCGAACTGCTGCGCGATGCCGGCTTTATCGTCGATCTGGCTGAAAACGGTCAAATCGCGATGGACAAGCTCAATGCCGCCGAATACGACATGGTGCTGATGGATATGCAGATGCCGGTGATGGATGGCATAACGGCGACCAGGGAGATCCGCAAGCAGGCGCGTTTCAAGGATCTTCCAGTGGTGGCGATGACCGCCAACGCCATGCAGGGCGATCGCGACCGGTGCCTGGCGGCAGGCATGAACGACCATGTGGCCAAACCGATCGAACCGGATAAATTATGGAACACGCTGTTGAAGCTGATCAAACCGCAGCCCTGGACCGCAGTCGCCGCTGCGATGCAACCTCAAGCCGTAGAGGATGTCGACCTGCTGTTCGGTATTGAAGGATTGGACATGGTCAGCGGTCTGCAGCGTGTACTCGGTAAAAAACCGCTCTATCTCGCGATGCTGCGCAAATTTGTTGCCGGGCAGAGAACAGTCGTGGTGGAAATCCGCAAGGCGCTGGAGGGTAGCTCCTGGGAAGGCCCAGAACGGCTGGCCCATACGCTCAAAGGGATTTGCGCCACCATCGGCGCTGCCGGCCTCTCGCAGCTGGCAGAAAAGCTGGAGACCGCGATCAAGGAACGTTGTTCGGAGGAGGTCGCGGCTCGGCTCGACGCGTTGCAAGTACCGCTTGCCGCTCTTCTCACCCAACTGCAGCAGCTGCTGCCGGAGGAACAGATGAAGGCCGCTGCCCCGGTGGCCCCGGAACAACTCAAGGCGGTCTGCGATAAGCTGACGGCCATGCTGATTGACGACGACGCAGAGGCGTATGATCTGCTGGAAACGAACGCTGCCCTGTTAAACGCTGCCTTCCCCAATCACTATCGCCTGATCGACGACAGCATCCGGTCATTCGACTTTGAGGCAGCGCTCGTAGCGCTAAGAGCCGCCACCGGGACAACGGCTTGAGAGGAAACCCTATGGACGAACTCGATTGCACCGAAAGGGCCACCATCCTGGTGGTTGATGACACGCCGGAAAACCTGGCCCTGATCAGCAGTCTGCTCAAGGACTTCTACAAGGTGAAAATTGCCAACAATGGCGACAAGGCGTTGAAGATCGCGGCATCAGACTCGCCGCCGAACCTGATCCTGCTGGACATCATGATGCCGGGCATAGACGGCTACGAGGTGTGCCGGCGACTCAAGCAGGATCCTAAAACCAGGAACATCCCGGTGATCTTCCTCACCGGCATGTCTGATTTGGGCGACGAACGGAAAGGGCTGGAGCTCGGCGCGGTCGATTACCTCACCAAACCGATCAGCCTGCCCATTGTCCTGGCGCGGGTGAAGAATCATCTGGCGCTGCAGGTCATGGCGGACGTGCTGAGGGACCAGAACAAACTTCTTGAATTCGAGGTGGCTAAACGAACAGCCGAGCTCATCATCGCACGGGAAGTAGCCGAAGAAAAAAAACAAATTGCGGAAAACAGCCTTGCCGAGGTCCAAGAGTTACAAAAGCAACTGGAGGCGGAGCGAGGGTATCTGCAGGAAGAAATTAAACTGGAGTACAACCATACCACGATTATCGGACAAAGTGATGGCCTCAAATATGTCCTCTATAAAGTCCAGCAAATTGCCAGCAGCGACACCACGGTCCTGATCCTCGGTGAAACAGGGACCGGCAAGGAACTGATTGCCCGCGCTATTCACGATTTGAGCCTGCGCAAAAATCGAACGCTGGTCAAAGTTAATTGCGCCGCCCTGCCCGCAAACCTCATCGAGAGCGAATTGTTCGGTCACGAGAAAGGAGCCTTCACCGGTTCGCTTTCCAGGCACCAGGGGCGCTTTGAGATCGCCAACGGCGGCACCTTTTTCCTGGATGAAATAGGCGAATTGCCGCTCGAACTCCAAGGAAAACTGCTCCGGGTGCTCCAGGATGGCGAGTTTGAACGATTGGGCGGCACCCAGACCATCAAGGTCGACACCCGGATCATTGCCGCTACCAATCGCAACCTGGAAGAAGAGGTCCACCAAGGCCGTTTTCGTGAGGATCTCTGGTACCGGCTTAATGTTTTCCCGATTACCTCGCCGCCGCTGCGGGATCGTGCGGACGACATTCCGCTGCTTGTCAATTTTTACGTGACCAAGATTGCCAAGCGGATGGGCAAGACCATTGATATCATTCCCGTGACCGCCATGGATGCCTTGCAGCAGTATCACTGGCCTGGAAACATTCGGGAACTGGAAAACGTCCTGGAACGTGCGGTGATCAACTCGTCAGGTCCCAAGCTGCGTCTGGTTGACGAACTCAAGAAGTCTGTCCACGATTCCTTTACTCCCTCAAGGACCCTGGCCGCGGTTGAGCGCGACTACATTCTGCAAGTCCTTGAGCTGACCAACTGGAAAGTAAGTGGAAAAAACAGTGCCGCTGAAATCCTCGGCCTCGACCGCAGTACCTTGCGCGCGCGCATGAGCAAACTCAATATTGAAAAAACATGAAGTGACAACACGTTAACTTGATAGCATGCATGCCGTGTCATTTCGACCAACAGGAGAAATCTCTTGCTTCAAAGGGCGAGAATTCTCGCTATCGCTCGAATTGACAAAAAAAAATGATTGGTGCCGTTCTTGACACCAAGGGCGCAGGAATGATGAGGAAATTACGCTGGGATTTCTCATCTGACTGTCATAAGATAGAAGTCTATGGAAAAACAGAGCGAAGGAGCAGACATTTGGTTGCCAATTCTTCAGAACACAACAGAACACAACAGAACACAACAGAACACAACAGAACACAACAGAACACAACAGAACACAACAGAACACAACAGAACTTGATGCCATGCAACCAAGACGACCAGCTTTTGTTGAGATTTTCTTCAATATTTTCGGTTCGATTAGGCAACCTTTAGTGGTGCTTGATGTTTATTTGAAGGTTGTCAAAGCCAATCGTTATTTTTACCAGATGTTCGACGTCACCCCCTTGGAGACTGAAGGGTACTTATTTTCCGATCTTGGCAACGGGCAATGGAACAGCTCAAAGTTGAGAGAATCGCTGCAAGAGATCCTTCGTGAAAATTCCGTGCTCACCGACTTTGAAGTAACGCATGATTTTGAGACCATTGGCCGCAGGAAAGTGCGGCTCAACGCCAGCCGTATATTATATAGAAAATCATTGTCTTCCCAATTGATCCTTTTGGCCATGGAGGATGTCACTGATCGGGAACAATATAAAGAAAATCTTGAGAAGCAGGTTACCAAGCGAACACAAGAACTGGTCGTCGCCAAAGAAGAGGCCGAACGGAGAGAAAAAAACGCTCAAATCAGCCTGGTGGAAATACATAAGTTACAGGAGCAGTTGGAGGCGGAAAAAGGCTATCTGCGAGAAGAAATTAAACTGGAGCACAACCATACCAAAATCATCGGGCAAAGTGATGGCCTTAAATACGTCCTCTATAAAGTCGAACAGATTGCCACCAGCGATACCACCGTCCTTATTCTTGGCGAAACAGGGACCGGCAAAGAATTGACCGCCCGGGCTGTGCATGACTTGAGCCGGCGCAAAGATCGATCTCTGGTTAAAGTCAATTGCGCGACCCTGCCCGCAAACCTCATTGAGAGCGAATTGTTCGGCCATGAAAAAGGTTCTTTCACGGGTTCTCATACCAGACACCTCGGCCGCTTTGAGATCGCAAACGACAGCACTTTTTTTCTGGATGAGATAGGAGAGTTGCCGCTCGAACTCCAGGGCAAGCTGCTCAGAGTGATCCAGGATGGTGAGTTTGAACGGGTGGGCGGTTCCAAAACCATCAAAGTCAACACGCGGATCATTGCCGCTACCAATCGCAATCTGGAAGAGGAAGTCCGCCTAGGCCGATTCCGTCAGGATCTCTGGTACCGGCTCAATGTGTTCCCGATAACCATGCCCCCGCTGCGGGATCGTGCCGATGACATCCCGCTGCTTGTCGATTTCTTGATCGCGAAGATCGCCAAGCGAATGGGCAAGACCATAGAGATCATTCCCGTGAGCGCCATGGAGGCCTTGCAGCAATATCACTGGCCTGGCAATATTCGGGAACTGGAAAACGTCATTGAACGCGCAGTGATCAACTCGTCGGGTCCCAAACTGCGCTTGGTTGACGAACTCAAGCGGCCTGCCAACGCGCCACTTTCACCCTCAAAAACCCTGGCCGCGGTTGAGCGCGACTACATTCTGCAGGTCCTCGAACAGACCAACTGGAAAGTCAGTGGAAAAAACAGTGCTGCTGAGATTCTCGGCCTCGACCGCAGTACCTTGCGCGCCCGCATGAGTAAACTCAATATCGAAAGACTCTAACCCCTGCTCTCTCCTCTCCCGTTTCCATTAGTGCCCAGGACCGCCACCTCAGCCCTGCTGCCAGGGAACCTCCAGCGCCTCTCGCCGATAGCGCATTCCTGCACGCCTGCCCTTCCCCTGCCCTCTATGTTTTGACCGTAAAGCTCTCTGCTCCCGGAATAGGTTAGGCATGACCGCAGTGGTTAGATAGGACCCCTTACGCGTCGGTTAATCAGGGCCAGCCGAGTAAAGCATCTCTTCTAAAGAACAGTAAAACAAAACGATGCAATAAAAGATGTGCCGAAATCAACCGGGATCAAATATTGCTCTCCTCTAGGATAGTGCCTGTTGCACATACTTATTGGCGGAGAGCACTTCATTACTGTTTTCATCCGCTTGTACTAAAATAAAGGAATGCCTGGCCAGTGTAGCATGTGGATTACAAGAGCAAGGCAGATAAACCAAACAACGAGTACACAGGGGGAAAACTATGGGAAAAAATATAAATAGAGAAGGGCTATCTTCGCTGGATGAAGATTTGGATAGGGTGCGAAAACCAGTCCCCAGAACATATTCCAATAAGAGATCCCATGTCCGCATGAAAGAAGGAGAATTCTCATCGCTGTTTGATATGGAAGAAATGCTCGTTACCCTCACCACCGATAAAGAAACCTTTACCGACCACCTGCTGAATATCAGCGAAGGAGGGGTGGCGGTGCAACTGCCGACTTCGCTTTCGGTCAACCATCTCTGTAATATCCGTATTCTTCTTGGAGAGAAATATATTTATTCCAAGGCAAAGGTTCGCCAAATCAAAAAGATAGGCGAGCAGTATGTAACGGGAATTATGTTTATCGACCTCGCCCCAGAATCTGCCGACTACATTGGTGGCAGCATCTACATTAACGCATTGTTAAGCCGTTGGGCAATCGAGGTCGTACCGGAGGATTTGCGCTTCTACAGAGAAGGACGCAAAACGGACTTTTTTGATAACTCGGGATTGCCAGGACAGAGGCATCGATGGGTATTAGATAGCAACGGGAACAGTGGCATGGATGTCGTCAATCCTTTGTGGGAGGGTTGAATGATGGGTGGTTCGCCTCGGCTGAGCTGCCCGATTTGCTTCCAGATCAGGCGACAGCCACCTCGACCCGGTTCTTGCCGCTTCGCTTGACATGATAGAGCGCAGTATCTGCCTTCTCGACAAGATTTCTGGAGGTCCGGGTCTTTTGCCCGCACGAGGCCACGCCGATGCTCACGGTCACGGTTCGACCGTCGGACAAATGTTCCGCCATTTCCGTTTTCATTCTGTTGGCAATTTTGTCGGCCTCCTTGACATCCGTCAAGGGCAGGATGACCGCGAACTCTTCGCCGCCGTAACGACAGCAGATGTCCGAATCTCGGGCCACGCGCATGAGTGTTTTCCCCATCGCGGCCAGAATTCGGTCGCCCTCCTGGTGCCCACAGGTATCATTGACCAGCTTGAAATCATCGATATCGATCAGCACCAGGGAAACAAGGGTGCCATAGCGGACAAAGCGCCGCACTTCCAGGTCGATCTGCTGAAAAAAGTAGGTGTGGTTGAAGAGACCGGTCAAGCCGTCGCACAACGAAAGCCCGACAATTTCTTCAATAACCGCTTCGCCAACCAGCGTCGGGCTGGGCATAGTGCCGGTTATGTTCGAAAGGTAATCGAGCGTGGCCACCGCCGTCCTGACATTTCTCCCCAGGTCCGTCGACAACTCATGTTTGTGCCGCAGGACGTTAGCCCACAGGTCTTCGGCAACTTCCGGAGGGAAATACTGGTGAGTAATGGCATAGAGCAGATCAGAAAAGAAATTGGAGCCGCGACTCTTCTTGAGGTCGACAACCCGTTTCTTCTCAGCTTTGGTCAGTAGTCGATCTCCGGCGAGCGCTGACACCAGATCCACAGAGAGTGACGTATCACCGAGGATAGCCCGCCGGCGATCCGCATCGGTCTCTTCGAATGGGGTGGGGGGGTTGAGCGCTGTCATAGCTGATCTTCTCCTGCACGCTTGCACGTCGATACGCATGGTCGGCCCTTCATTTATTTATTATTTTTCAGCTCTGCAATGACCTGGCTGAGGAGCTGCAACTGGTCCTGCTGCATGGCAATCAGTTCCAACCATTGCTTTTCCCTGAGCTGATCAACTTTTTCATGGAGTACGGATATTTCAAGCTCTGCCTTCAAGTTGACTTCATAATCGTGCTCCGCGCTGAGGCGGTCGGTGGCAGCCTGTCGGTTTTGCGACATCAATATGATGGGGGCTTGCACAGCCGCCAGCATGGATAAGAAGAGATTGAGCAGGATGTAGGGGTAGGGATCAAAGGGTTTGGCTGCCTGAAACAGAACGAACGAATTCAGGCCAATCCACGCAACCAGTATAAAGGCAAAAATGGCGATAAAGGTCCATGAACCTCCAAAACTTGCGACCTTATCAGCCATCCTCTGGCCAAAAGTCAGCTGTTGCGAATAGTCGTGAGCAACATTTCGCGAAATATGATTGCTCTCGGCTAGAAAGCGCACAACTTTTTTTTCGTGTTCTCCGAGTTGTTCGTATTTCGTATGAAAAAGTTTATCCGTTATGGCGCTTATTTTCTTTTTATCCATTTTTTTTATGTAGTTACGAGCGTATTGTAACGCAGCAACACATCATTGCATTGATGCACAAGTCAAGCATGCGTTACGGTTAATCGGTGGAGTGACCGACTCGCCGCCACAACTGGTGGCTAGGAAGCGGCATCTCTTCACAGGGTTTTGGATACGGTTTTTTCGACAATCATGTTGTTGACCACCATCTTGACGCCGTGCACGTCACTCACCAGTTTGGTAGCCCGCTCCTTTTCTGCCTCGCCCCCGACCTTGCCCCCTAATTCGACCACGCCCTCTTTCGTCGTGACAGCGGCATCGAGTGTGCTGGTCGAACGATGGTATAGCAAGGTCATCTTGACCAGAGCGGTGATCGAGGCATCATCCAACAGACTGCTCAACGCCTTTTCCTCGGTCCGCATGGGCGGTGTTAACACTGACATTTCATTAATAACGTTTTCGACGCCTTCCACATCGTTGGCGTATTCTGTCGCCAAATTTTTCTGGTTCTCGCTGATGGCCTGACCGCCGCTCAAGGTGACCGTCCCGTTTTGAGCGGCAACCTCAATTTCGGCGGCATTCAAGTTCCGATGAAACATCAGGGTAGATTTCACCTTGGTCACCAGCCAGGCATCCTTGTATTTGGCCGGAACTTCGCCTTTTGCGACTAATTTATTATTGACGCTTTTAACTCCGGGTAAGCCCGCAACCGTCTCGTGGGCCAGCAATTTATAAGGCTCGGCGGAAACCGTCCCGGTCAAGGTAACCACGCCATCCTGAGAATGGATTTTGACGTCATCGCCCTTGAGGTACATTCTGAACACATACGAGTGTCGAGCTGTAGATTCGATGCGGTCATCGGTCTCGGAGGCGAACAGCGTGGCGCTGTAGAGCACCAAAGAAGCGAAAGTTACGAGCATTATCAAGCGGTTGACGGTTTTATCCATGGTTCCTTTTTCCTTGCAGTGAAAAGCTATTTCGCAGTTCCAAAAAATATATATCCCGCCGGTTCATTCCAGCAAAACGCAGGAAGGCGCTTATTGCGAAAAGATAAGCACACTGTAGGGGCCGATAGAGACCGCAGCGTGCCAGGGAAGACCATCGCAGTCGCCAGCCTCGGCAACCACGTCGGTGCTCGGATGGTTGCTGAAGTCGTCATTGTAGCCCTCCCAATCGCTGTTGAAACGGAGCTTCCAGGTTCCTGCAGCCGGGAAGCCGATAACGGAACCGACCTGCGCCTCATGCAAGAAATTGGCGACCACCACAACGTCGTCCGCCGGTCCGCCCTGGTCCCAGCGATGGAAGGCGAGGACCTTGCGTTCGTCATCCAAATGAAAAACCTGCGTTTGCTGCCCGCAGAGACCGCGCGTGCAGCCTTCCCGGTTAAGCCGTAACCGGATGAGGTCGCGGTACAACCGCACGATGCCGTGAAATTCGAAGTTTTGGTCCCAATCAACGGGGACCGTGTCACGGAACCATCCCCCTTCCAGAAACTCCTGCCCCTGAAAAAGCATGGGGAGACCCGGCGCAGTAAAAACCATGGCAGCGGCCAGGGTCGAACGTTTCCGGGCGTACCAGCCCTTGGGATCGTCCGGACTGATCTCTTGCGGCACGCGCGCCTTGCCGTTCGCCACCTCGTCGTGCGATTCGCTGTAGATGACCCGATCAAAGGCGTCATCGTTGTAGCGATAGCAGATAGCGTCGCTGATGGCAGTAAGTGAGCGCTGCTGGTCCTTGAGCGTGATTACCGCCTCACGGATAGGGTGGACGAACTTGGCGTCCCACTGCGAACTGAACCCGGCGCCGCCGGCGCCAACATCCTTGGCGAGCCACTTGTTACTTTGCAGATCCTCGGCAATCGTGATCCGGCCGGGGAATTTCGCTCGAACCTGGCTGTTGATCCACTGGAGCAGGCTCCAGCCCTCAGGCAGTTCCTGCGTGTCGGAACCGTCGACGGTGCGGATGAATTGGGTGCAGTCGAAGCGGAGGCCGTCAACGCGGTATTCCTCAAGCCACATCAAGACATTATCAAGGAGATATTGACGGACCTCGCCCCGCCCGTAATCGGGCCGAGTTTCTCCCCAGGGCGTATTGGCCCGGTCGTCATTGTAGAAGTAAATGCCGCCACGATTGTTCTCGCTCCAGCCGTCGAACTGCCACAAATCAAGATCCGTGGGGCCCAGGTGGTTGTAGACAACATCCAGGATCACGGCCATGCCCTCCTGGTGGGCACGTTTGACAAACTGCTTAAAGGCTAACGAGCCGCCGTAGTCGCTATCCACCGAGAAGATATGGGAGGGATTGTAGCCCCATGAACGATCTCCGGCAAACTCACCTATCGGCATAATCTGAATGGCATTGACGCCGAGCTTTTGCAAATGGCCCAAACGCGCCGCCACCGAGGAAAACTCGCCCGGATGATTGACGTCTTCCTGATCGTTGAAGGTGCCGACATGCAATTCGTAGATGACCAACTCGTTATACGAAGCGAGTTGGAAATCGTCCCCTTGCCAATCGAAGCTTGGATCGTGAACGATGGCGTTGCCGAGCGAGCTGGTCACCTCACGGGCATACGGATCAATGCGCTTGAATTCGCCCTCCGGTGTGGACAGGAGAAACCGATACTGATCACCGGCATGGGCTTCGGCTACATTGGCGTACCAATTGCCGTTTTTCTCCGCTTTCAGGGGATGCTTGGTTCCGTCCCAGTCGTTAAACGATCCAATCACCGATACACGCTTTGCATGGGGCGCCCATACGCGGAAGGCAACGCCCTCTGCGTGCAGCATCGAACCCATACCCTTAATCTTGGTGGTCGAACTCATGATACATTCCTCCTCAGCGCTTGTTGGTCTCTCAGCGCATCACGAACTTTGACAGCCAGAACCTTCATCGAGAAGGGCTTCTGGATAAAATGGACCCCCTCTTCCAGCACACCTTGATGGACAATTACATCAGCCGTATAACCGGACATAAACAGAACGTTTATCGTGGGGCAAAGCGATTGCAGCCGCTTCGCCAGATCCCGGCCGTTCATTTCAGGCAGGACGACATCGGTGACGACAAGATTGATTTCGCTGGCGTGTTCCTCGGCCAAGGCGATGGCTTCGCTCGGTCTGCCTGCAACCAGCACCTTATACCCTGATTTTTCCAGCATCGTTTTGGTCATATTCAGGAGCACAGGCTCGTCCTCAACCACCAGTACGGTCTCGCCATGGTTGAGAGGTATTCCTGCCGCCCTCTCCAGCTGAATATCAACGGTTCCCCCCCCATACGCGGGCAGATATATTTTAAAGGTCGTTCCCTCTTCCAGTTCGCTGTAGACATTGATGAACCCGTTGTTCTGCTTGACAATCCCATACACGGTGGAAAGTCCCAGACCCGTTCCCAGGCCCACCGCCTTGCTGGTGAAGAAGGGTTCGAAAATTTGGCTGATGACCTCCTTGGTCATGCCGCATCCGTTGTCGCTGACGGCCAGAAGCACATACGCTCCTTCGACAACCCCAAAATGATCCACGCAGTAGGTCTCGTCAAAGACAACATTTTCTGTTTCGATCATGATTGTACCGACACCGGCAATGGCGTCCCTGGCATTAACACACAGATTGGCCAGGATCTGATCGAGTTGACTGGGATCCATCTTAAGAGGACACAGGCCCGCTTTGGGCCGCCAGGTCAGGAGGATATTTTCGCCGATGAGTCGCCGGAGCATATTGAGCATGTTCTCGACATTCTGGTTCAGGTCCATCACGATGGGAATGATCGTCTGCTTGCGGGCAAAGGTCAGCAGTTGCCTGGTTATATCTGCGGAACGCCGTGCGGCGTTAAAAATTATCTCAAGGTCGGCGTGCAGTGGCTCGGTCGGGGCCACCTTTTCCAGGGACAGTTCCGTATAACCGAGGATCACCGTGAGCATATTGTTGTAATCGTGGGCAACCCCCCCCGCAAGGAGGCCGACCGCTTCCATCTTCTGGGCCTGTTGAAACTGGGCGGTCAGACGAAGATGCTCGGTGATGTCTCGTTTAACAGCCACGTAGTTGACGATCCGGCCTGATGAATCGCGGACCGGTGAAATCGTCGTTTCCTCGGTATAGAGCGTGCCGTCCTTACGTTTATTGACCATCCGGCCCGACCAGATCTTGCCGTTAGTAATCGTATCCCAGAGATTGCGATAAAAGACCTGGTCCTGCTCGCCGCTCTTGAGGATGCACGGATCTTCCCCGATGGCCTCCCCCCAGCTGTAGCCTGTCATCTGCTCAAAGGCCGGATTGACATACTCGATTTTGCCCCGGGCATCGGTCATGACAATGCCCTCCCCAGTCTGTTCGAGTGCCGCCATCAACCGCTTGCGCTCTACCTCGGTACGCTTGCTCACCGTGATGTCACGGATGTTGCATTGAATAACCTTGCTCTGGTCCACGAGATAGACATTGCTGACAAACTCGACAGCAATGGGCAGGCCATCGCGGGTTTCCAGCGGCAAATCCTCATAGCGAATGTATTCGTTATCCTGCAGGGTCTTGAAGGCGTCCTTGGATGCGGCAATGTCTTTGAACACACCGAGGTCCCAGATATGCTGCCCGCATAATTCGTCGTACGAATAGCCGAGGAGCTGCATCAGGAAGGGATTGACATCAACCACCTTGCCCGTATCGGCATCGAGGATCAGGATGCCGTCCCGGGCGGATTCAAAAAGCCGTCGGTAGCGTTTCTCGGAATCCCGCAACCTCTCTTTCGTGCCCATTTCATCTCGCAAAGATTCTTCCAACAGCGCAATCCGCTGATGCAGTTCTGCTGTGGCGATGTGCACTTGATAATTACGAGTTGTATCATGCATAACCTCGACCTCGGTACTTGTGTTTTCCGGTTAGACGACCGCCTTGCGTGCCAATCCGGCTCAAAGCAATGTCAGAAACCACAAAATATTTTACATTCAGGAAAGATACGCGATGCCGCCTGTGGCAGGCAGGTGTCTTAATGTTGCATCACTGGGGAAGCGTGCGCATACGGCTTTTTCTGACGGAATACGCAGCCTCAATGCCTTCAGGATCGGTCATCGTAACGATTTCAATTTTCAGTGGTTCGCGTAAAAGACTTTTGATCCCCAGGAGAATACCGAATCGGTCGGACCGCATGTACTGGTCCAGGTGTTGTCGGTTTTCCCATTCTGAGATGAGATTGAAGACGTGTTCATTTTCGATGTCACCGAAGATTTCATAGCGCAGACAGCCTTTCTCCTTTTCTGAGAGCTCAATCAATGAATGAAGTGTTTGCACAACTTCTTTCTGCTTTTCAGGAAGCACATTCATGATGGTTCTGAGCAAGATCATGGTTAAGCTGGAGATCCTTTTGGTATGTGGTAGCACATTGGTAGTGTTTGCATATTGCTGCTGGCAGGAATCAATGTCCTAACAAATAGGTTGTATTGCTCTAATGCGAGAGAACTCTTTCAAAATCCCAGCGAGACCCCCAGGCCAAAGTAATCCACCTTATTGGTGTAAAACTGACCATGCGGATCAAACCCCTGATACCACTCGGCCAGGAGACGCAGGCGGCGCTGTCCCGGGTTGGGGTGACCGAACTCGAGACCGGCCTTGATACTGGTATCGACAGCCCATTCATGCTCCTCCAGACTTTTCATGTCCACCCCAACAATCGGCCTGCCGTTCCACAGCAGCGGATCCTTGCCGCGATACTCGACCCCCCAATGGGCGCTCAGCGGCTTGAGATCACTCGGTTCCTTGTGGACCAGATACTCGCCGCCGCCGTAGACCCGGAATCCCCGCCATTCCCGGGCATAGAGGAGCTCAAGGGCTTCGTAACTGAGATTGATCCGTTCCGGAGGATTCGCACCCAGGAGTAATTCATCTCCCAGGTGAGAGCTCTGGTGATAGATGCGGAAACGCAGCGAATTGTCGTCGTATTTGTAGGTGAGCGGAAAGCCAAGGGTATAATCGGCATTGATGAGGTCGGCGGAAGGGGTTTCCAGATTGAACTGAGCAAACAGGGCACCTTCCAGGCTCAATTGCAGGCCGTTGCCCTCACGGCTGCCGAAGAACCGGTACAAACCGAAGGTCTCTCCAAAGCCGACAGAGGCCATAGTGTAGTGCGTATTCAAGGATTTGAAGCTAAGTAGGTCGACAAAAAACTGCGGCTGCTTTGGATCGGCAATGAGTGGCAGAAACAGGTCGCCGGTGGGAAAGGCCTCCCCTTCCCCGGTTATCCCCACTAGCTTGGCTACCACTCCGGGTTTATCGACGTGTGCAGGCCGCACCACAATTGTTACCTCCTGGACGCCATCGATACTGCGCAGCTGTTTGTCGACCGCCGCCCGTCGTAGCGGATCCTCTTTAAACAGGGTAATCGTGGCCGCGCCATCGACGATCTTCAAACTATAGCTGTTTCTTTCCCAATGCAGGTCCCGCTCGAGGACGGAAGCCATGTACCCGGTCAGGAATGCATCGTCAACCCTGTCTGCTGCTCCCGCTGGAGAAGTAAGGACAAGGAGTTGGAGACAGAGTACGGCGGCGCACAGGCGAACAGTACCCTTGAGACAGGTGGGGATATGCTTTTGCATGGTAATTTCATCCTCTGTTCAACAGAAAGGAAAGGTGGCCGGCAACCCCAGGGGCCAGAGCATCGTTGCTCATTTGCCCCTCAAGGCTTGGTCGTGAAAGGCTGTTGGCGCTCGGACCAACCTTTTTTGCCGGTGGTAAAACCTTCGCCATCCTATTTCCTTTCGTGTTTATCTTTATCATCTTCCCCGCCGCCATCCTGCTTTCCATGTTGTTGCGACTGCTTCGGTTTAGCCTCTCTTGACGGTTGCTGAGGCTGTGGTGATCGCACCTCCTGCGACCGCTGTGGTGCAGTTCTTCTTTCTTGTTGCTCTACGTGCCCACGAGCCTCTCTTGATTGCGGCTGAGACTTTTGCGATTGTATATTCTGCGATGGCGGTGGTGTAGTTTTTCTCTCGCGTTGCTCTACTTGTCCACGATCAGGGGTACCCCGTTGGGGTGAACGCTCCTGGTTGAACTCTCTTGACGGTGATCGGGACGGTCGTGATTGCATCTCTCGAGAAGGTTGCGGGGTACGCGGTTGGGATTGCAAACCCTGGACGCCCCACGTTTGCTGCTTTTCCCAATGCCTGTTATCTTGCCATCCTTTCCAGTTCCGCTGCACTTGCTGGTACGGGAGTTGTTGGTGGTTCCATTGGCGCCCCTGCCATCGATGTTCCCTGTAGTCATCCCTCCAGCCCGAGGGTATCTCTCTATAAAATGAGGGTACGCTTCGATAAGAGCTCCAACCTGAACCATAATTCCGCGAGCGATACCAATGGCCTTCCCACGGACGCCACCACCAGCCGCCATAGAAAAAGATGTCCTCATTCACGTCAGGAGCAACGTAGACATACGTCCCCGGCAGCACGATCAACTCCGGCGGTGCGGAGAATTCGATGAGTGGCGGCAGGGAAATATCGATGTTTACAGAAACTTCTGCCATGGCTAGAATGGGAACGGTTAGCGCCAACGTCAGCAGCACTATTCCCAATGATACTTTTCTCATTTTTTTGTCTCCTCTTAACCCTTTCTATTTCCAGCCACCAGCAGCACGATGCCGCCCACAAGCGCAATTGCACCGACAATCGGTGGCAACGGAAAAGTTTTGGTTTTTTCCTCCGTCACTTTCAGCGGACCGATATCGATGACCTTTTCTTTGGTGGTGTAGGTGATTCCTTGATATCCCAGAGCCACGACCCCCAAAGCTATAAGGATGATGGCAAAAAGTGTGGTTGTTTTCATGGTGCATTCCCTCCGACGTGTCAATTGAGTGTGCCCTGTTCCGCTACGCCCTGCTGCTCGGCCAGTGCGCTAGCGACGGCGGCTTTTGCGTTCACGCAGAAAGCTCATAATCTGTTCAGCCACGACCAATCCCATGGTCAGGCTCGAAAGGGTGCGACGCACTCCGGAGTAGACGCCCTGCACCTCGATATGGACCAAGCGCCGCCGCAGCTCACAACAGATGGCCAAACGGTTTTTGGCCTCCTGAATATTTTTCAGTTCCTGGTCGAGAAACATGTCGTATCCTTTTTCAATTCGTTCAGACTCTGGTCAAAGGCGAGCGGCTTCCGCGCCAGGAGGCGGAGCAGGACGATAAAGACAGCAATACCTGCCACGATGCTGGCCGCTGCCGCGGCAGCGAGTCCGTACACCCTCCATTCAGGGGCCAGGAGGTACACACCGGTCAAAACCAGCAGCAGCAGTCCGAGCAGAGAAAAGACCACACCCATACAAGCCAGGAGCAAGGCCTGGACTAAATGAATCTTGGCCTCGCGCAGTTCCAAACCCAGCAGCTCCAGGCGATCCTGGAGCATCTGAGCGGCGATGCCGCCAAACTGGCCGGCAGCACCTGAAAACCCGGAAAGGATCAGCGGTAGTCTGTTCATACTATTTCCTGGACATAAACCAGCCCATAAACAGGCCGGCGATTAAGGTGCCGCCGATGGCATAATAGGGTTTGACGTGAATGAACTCATCCGCGACCTGAACCTTTTCCAGGAGACGGTCTTCAAGCTCCCCGCACTCGCCCCCGGCTGATGCCAGCCGCTCCATCAAGGCGGCTCGGGCGCCTTTGATCCGGTCGTCGAGCTCTCCGGAAGTCGCATCTACGAGCGCATGCGCGTGATCCAGGATGTGCTGCATTTCCTCGCTCATTATTTTGGTATTATCTTGTGTACGTGCCATGGTGTAGAAGCTCCTCAAGTTGCGTTCGTTATTGTTATATAGTGGTGCGTCTGCAGAACTATTCTTTGCAGGTCGTCATCGACCTTTTAAATTTTGACAGCCTTGCCGACAGTAGAAGGGCTACCCTTTCCATGAAAGTTCATACAGGACGTCCTTTCACAGACGGTTAGGGAGAGTTTTTAAAAACCTGGCTAGATTCTGCCCAACACGAGCAAAATCACCAGAATCAGCACAATCAGGCCGACCCCGCCGCTTGGTCCATACCCCCACGATCGACTGTGCGGCCAGGCTGGGATGACTCCCAAAAGCGCCAAAACCAGGACTACGAGTAAGATGGTTCCCAGTGACATGATTCCTTCTCCCTTTAAAAAAAATTCTGATTCAAACGGTCTGCTCTTTTTCGGTTTCTTAGCCGCCGAGTGTCCGCGTCCGCATCGTGGATGCAAACCACCCTCGCGCCCAAGGCGAGGATGGTTCAGTCAGCTTTGAGGCCGATTCATTCGATGGTCATATTGTTGAGCACCATCTTGACCCCATGGACATCGCTCACAAATTTGGTAGCCAGTTCCTTCTCAGCAGAATTTTTAGCTTTGCCCGCCAAACTGACTACGCCTTCTTTCGTCTCAACAATTGTTTTGAGAGCGCTAGTTGAACGATGATACAGCAAGGTCGTTTTGACTAAGGCGGTGATGGAAGCGTCATCAATCACTTCGCCGATGACATCAATCTTATGGCCCAATGTTTTTTCCCCTAATTTCTTTACGACTGGTGACAGGGTCATCTCATTTTTAACGTCTTTCACGCCTTCTATATCCTTGGTGTATTCGGTAGCCAGGTCCTTTTGAGCCGTACTGGTGGCTTCGCCACGCAAGGTGATGATCCCGTTTGTTGCCAAAACTTCAATTTTGGTGGCGCTTAAACTCCGATAGAACATAAGGGTGGATTGCACTTTGATACTCAGCCACATATCCGAGTACTGAGCAGGATTGTCGCCCTTGACTTCCAGTTTATTGTCGAAGTTTTTAATTCCGGGCAGGCTCGCAACGGTATCCTCTGCCAATAATCGATGGGAGTCATCGGACACGGTTCCGGTCAAGGTGACGACACTATCTGTGGACTTGACCTTGATATCATCGCCCCTGAGGTAGGTCTTAAACACATACGACTGCTTGATGGAGGATTCGATGCGGTCATCGGTCTCGGATGCAAACGCGTTGACGTTGACGAAAAATAAAGAGGCTGCCGTTGCAAGCACTGCGAGGCGATAGGTGGTTTTACTCATGGGGTATTTGCTCCTTTGCTATATAATTATCTTACTGTAAGTATGTTTATAACTGTCAATTATGCTGCATTTTTTCGGCTATCAGGCCTAGCGATAATTCATTCAATCGCCAAGATCGAAAGACCCGTTAGGTATTCATGGCTGATGCCTTTACGGATGGTGCATCATTGCCTCCGGCCTGGTGTGGTTGAGCAATTCTTTGGTATGGGTGGTTTCATCCATGGAGCAGTGGGCGATCAGGGCAAACTTGCCGGTTTTGAACGCCGTCTCGTATCGCGACACCATGCTCTGGGGAATGCCGAGCCGGTACAAGCCGGCGCCAATCGCATACAGGCCATCGATCACGATGGTTTTCTCCATAATTTTGATGATCCAGCCCAAAAACAGCACCGCCGCCAGTGGCAACCGCAAACCGGGAATCCAAAAAAACGCTGAGCCGAACAAAACGCCCCAGAGTCCGGTCCAGACGGCACCTGTTTCACAGCAGGATTTCATCCGTTCGCCAACGTTGTAGGAGCCGACACTCTGCTCATCAGTTTGATAGTCACGTCCGACTACCGACAGTTTTTCCATATCAAAACCGGATAGCTGCAGTTCCTTAATCGCTGCTTCAGTGGCGACATGCGACGGATAGAATGCTACGATAGAATTATTGTTGTTCATGGCTTTCCCCTTTTTGGCTGTTGAAAATGCCAGATTTCATCCACCGATCTTTTCAAGCAGTTTGTTCCATTCTTACGATTACCATCTGAATTCCGGTGGTACCCCTGCTGGCCTGACACCTTTGCCCGCCTTTGCAGGACCCTCTTTTTTGCAGACATTCCAGGAAGCGAAACATTAAGTCCGTGTCTGGTCTTCCCCACGGATCGAGGCGAAAAAAGCGGCGTTCCCTACAAACCGTTATTCGTTACCTATGAGTAAAGCAATCTTTGAGCCGTTTTGGCACAGACCGTTTTCAGTTATCTATCACACTGTTTATAAAGGGTATTATTTATATAAATCACTGTACAACCCCTCATGGAAAGGCCTGCAAACAGGGTCATATGTAACCGATGGCTAAATATGACCTTTGGAAAATTTCTATGGATTTAGGGTTTGTTTGGCTGCGCGGAGGGGCTGAGACAACACCATTCAGGCGGGTGGAAAACAAGGGCGCCAAATACAGCACGCTACATCTCCACAAGGTGTCCGGGGATTGACCATGCACCCTTCTGCCGAACAAAAAAAAGAGTGGGTTTTGGCCTGGCGGGAGTTTGTTCAGGTTGCGCTGGAACAGGATAAATGAAGAAAACCCGCATGAAGCGGGTCTTCTGGTATCACGACAGAATCAAAATCAGGACTTAGACTTAACAACATTTGTAGCTGACGGGCCTTTGGCGCCATCAGTGACATTGAAGCTCACGCGATCGCCCTCCTGAAGAGATTTAAATCCCTCTGCCTGGATAGCAGAATGATGCACAAATACATCCTTGCCGCCATCCTGCTCGATAAAACCAAAACCTTTAGAATCATTAAACCATTTTACAGTTCCTTCAGCCATTGTCTCGACTCCTTGTTTCGTTGTGCGAACGCGTCACACAATTGGGTGGTTGACCCCACTTCGGGGCCTTTGGTACTTGACTGATTCATCACCATGATAATTCAGTACTCTCTTCCTGCAGCAAACCAGCATCCTTGGTCTGCATATATTTTTGACAGAACACTGCGTCACTCCATGAGGCAGTAGCCGAAAGCCTCTTTCTGGCCAGATCAACGTTGGTCATTGCCGCGCCACTCGACAGCGCCGAACCCCGGAGTACCCAGGAAGGTGTACACAAGGGCGACGGTTCCCGAAGTCTGGTGACTATCGGCTCGGTCGGGGTATTGCGCATCCCGGCCAGAGGCGATGTATTGAAGCCCGAGGGCATGACGGCCATGGACGCGAACGGTGAGGCCCGTACTGACACGGCCGATGTTCTCTCTGCCGCCTGGATCATCCCCGCCTATGCCTGACAAGTAATAGGCTCGTCCCGTTACGTCGAACATGGCTCGGTCACCAAAGATGAGGCGGAGGGCGAGGAGCCCCTGCGGGGCAACTCCATAATGGTAGTCGCGCTCACCCACGGGGGTGACATCCCCGGCCGCAGCATAGCCAACGCCTCCAAGGGCCGAGCCCTGGAGCGCTACCGCTGGCGAGAGCCACCATTGATAGGTAGTACCAAGAGAGACCGAGGTGCTTGAGACGCGAAAGATATGCGGCGACATATAGTCATAGCCGCCCTACAAACCCCATATCCCGCGAAAGGAATTGCCGACTTCATAGTCCTTTCCAAGGAGAAGCCCTCGAACCATGACATTATCAAAAGGGTTATCTGCGTTACCGAGGCTGGTAAATTCAAAATGAAAATAGTCGAAAGGCCGCGTGTAACTATAGCCCGGCTTCCCAGGGAGGCCGTAGGACATGGAGAAGTCCGCCGTCACCTCGGACTGGACGATGTTGCTGGAAGTTCCTTTGTCGTGCGTGTCGGTATTCAAATTAGCGCCGAACTGCAAGCGCCAGAAGGTAGCCGGATGATGGCTCGGAAACACAGGGGTAAAACGATCGCCAAAGGCCAAGCGATTGATTCCCGTTGGAGGGGAAATCATGGCTGCGGCCAATTCGCGCCAGAATCCGGGATCACTGCCCCCCTCCTCGAGCACCAGGTTGGCCATCCGGAAGAGTGCCTCCCCAAAAAAACTGCCACCAATGCCGCTGGCGAACTGGTCATTAATCGAAGGGTTGGTGGTCTCTCCGCCTGTTTCCCAGAGAAAACTGCCCACGTTAGTGTACAGGAGCGATTCCCAATAGTTGAGACCAGCCGACCGTGCAAACCCTTGGTACATCGAGCCTTGATACGGATGGGCAAACTGGTTCATGGCAAAGCTGTCTTTATCGACCCCCCAAGCCCCGTGGAAAACGTGGTCGCTGAAGGTGTTCAGGTTCGTGTCGTAGACTTTCACGCCCCCTTCTGTATCGTTGGAATAAGCGAGCCGGTCATACCCGTTGAGCAGAAAGAGGAAGGCCGGGATTTCGAGAGCAGGGATGAGGTAACTCTTACCGGTACCCGTTTCCCAGGACAGAGCCTGTCTCGTCTCCTTAGGCGTATCCTGCAGCCACGTTGCCTCACCTCTCCGACTCTTATCGGTCCGGTTCGTTGGCAGCGAGGGAGACTCTACTCCATTTGCTGCCCTTGCATCGTGATAGGCTCTTTTTTTCTCGCCAAAAGGCGATGCATTCCCCAGGACGGGAATACCCGCTGCAGAGTTCCCTGACTCCACATCAGTATCACTTTTCCCCGACGAATCACTGGCCTCCGCCTCGAGTACCGGGAGAGTAGCCACCTGCATATCGGGGTTGCGAGAAAGATTTTCTGAACCAGCAATGGGGCCACCCTGGGCAAAGGCCCGGCAACTCAAAGGGAGCATTATCCCTACAAAAAGCACCGCTAGTATCACCTTGCCTGTCCTGCTGACCATTTTCATGCTTTCTCCATGTTAAGCAAACACTCCTCGTTGAACGACGACCAGCCCACCTTTGGGCACATTGGGCAGTGTAGATTGTTTTCATCGTTACCGTCGTTAGGATGAGGTCTTTGCAACAAAGACACCCTCCGTTGCCTCGCCTTGCAGGCCAATCAACCATGAATGCATCGCGCCTCAGCTACCGATCTAGCCGTTACGATACCCCGGTGATGGCGACCGGCGTCAGGACAAACAAGCCGACGGCCAGCGCTATAAGCAGCAGGCTGAAGGCCTTAAGGAAGGGGGAACCCAATGGCCCCTGCCCGCTGCGCTTATTCTCGACCCATTCCGACAACCAGAAGGCTGCCACGGCTACTGACGTAAAGACGAGAATGAACCCGTTTCGCGACATACCCAGGGTGTCATAGGCCATTTGCACTCCCTGATTCCCCGCCGAGTAGAGCGAACGGATCAAAGGGAAAATCTCGTTGAACAGGACGCTGCCGCTGATAGCTCCCAGCAGAAAAACGAGCGCGTCGATTCGGCCTGCGGCAAGACCCACTGCCGCTGTTCCCGGACACCAGCCGCCCATCACAAATCCCACACCAAAAAGAAGGCCGCCAACGATTTGAGCGCCGTAGATGGACGGCATAAGGAAGATCTGATTAAGCTCGATCCAGCCCAGGCCCACCATATAGGAGAGCCCCAGCATCGCGGTAATAATCGCGGTGAACATCACCTTGACCACGGCCATGTCGGTGCCATAAAAGACGCCGGCCAAGCGGCGTGAACTGCCAAAGCCAGCCCGTTCGAGAGCCAATCCGAAACCAAAGCCGATCAACAGTGCGAAAAAAAAGGCGCGGGAGGTGCCGAGCGCATCGAGACTGTAGAGGGTGTCAATCATGCCATTGCCTCCTGAAAAACCAGGCGGTGGCATAACCGCTGATAAATAGACACACAATAAACACCAGGCTTCCGGAGAGAAGCAAGGCGCCGCCAGTTAAACCTTGCCCGGAGGTGCAACCCTGAGCCAGACGGCTGGCAACACCAACCATCAAACCGCCCACCAGGGCGTGAACGAGTCGGCGACCCACGGATGAGGCAGCGCCGCGTTCGACCTGGAGATGCCAGCGGTTCATCAGCAACACTGAGAACAGTGCGCCGACAAAGGTACCGACAAACATGAACACGATATAGTGGTTCAAAAGTTGAGCGCCCCATTTGCCGAAATACTCGCTGCCAAGGGTATGAGGTGCCGAGACGTTCAGGGAGAGCAAAGCGCCTATGCGCGCGATGCCGCCGGACGCGCCCAGCCCTGCACCGAGGATCACGAATGAGGCCAGGAGTACCAGGCCGAGTAAAACTCCGGCGAGGTAGGGGTTAGTGTAGGGAGGGGGCTCTTCATAAGGGGCGTTGGTTTTTGTTGTCATGATGCGGAGCAGGCCTCGCTTTTTACAGATGGTTTCGGGACCACTGGCATTTTCAGAGGCGATACTCCGCATAATCATAGTTTCTCCAATCGCAGGTAGAACACGCGAAAAAGGTTGTTTTTCCGAGTTCCTTATTCAGGACCTCTTCGTTAAAGAAGATGTCGCTTCCGCAATCAGGACACATCTCTGCAGCGATACAGTTGCTGACATGATTATGCCGCCCTGCTTTCCCTGTGGAAAAACTGCTTATCTGTTGTATCAATAGCTCATTCATTGAGGATTTCTCCGGTAGCGAGTTCTCGTTTTCATTGTGATATTTACATTCTGGTTCTTGAGATATTTAGGCAAAATCGAATTTCCTGAGTTGTACAGGGCCAATGCCGCCTGCACGAACCGACATTTTTTCACTGCTGCTTTTATTTGAGCAATCTATGTGCCGGATTGCAGCCCTCAGCGCATTGTCACACATCATGCTGATATTTAGTGAGAATTATACAAAAACCATTGTGGACTGATCATGAACGGCCATGGAACGAGGGTCACATCTAACCGTTGGTCATATCTGGCCTTATGGGGCAAGATCGTCAGTTCCATTGGCAGCGTAGCCTCCGTTAACAATGATGTGCTGTCCAGAATGGATGAACTGCCGTGCGAGGACCGACACGCCACCGGAACTGTCGGCAGCGAGTCGGCCAGCTTTCGTTAGTCTTGGCATTCATTCACTTGACGGCCATGTTATTAACCACCGTCTTGACGCCGTGAACGTCCTTCACGAGTTTGGTGGCCAGGTTCTTCTCTGCAGCACTCCCGGTTTTGCCTCCCAACGTAACCACGCCATTTTGGGTCTCGACGGTGGTGTTAAGAGCGCTGGTCGAGCGATGGTACAGCAGGGTCGTTTTGACCAGGGCGGTAATAGACGCGTCATCAATCGATTCACCTATGGCATTCATCTTTTCACCCATGCCATCCATCTTCTCTCCCATCGTTGTTTTTTCTGACTTCTTTTCAGCAGGCAACACTGTCATCTCATTTTTAACGCTTTTAACATCTTCCACATGTTGAGCATATTCGGTGGTCAGGTCCTTTTGGGCGGCGCTGGTGGCTTCACCGCGCAGGGTGACAATGCCATCTTTTGCAAAAACCTTTGTCTCAGCGGCGCTCACATTTCGATGAAACATGAGCGTGGATTTCACCTTAGTAATGAGCCAGGCATCGGACTGCTTAGCAGGAACCTCGCCTTTCACTCCCAGCTTGTTGTTCACGCTTTTAACTCCGGGCAGGCTCGCAACCGTCTCCCCAGCCAGTGACTTGGAAGAGTCTTCGGAAACAGTCCCGGTTAAAGTGACAACACCATCCTTAGACTGGATTGTAACATCATCACCCTTGAGGTACGTCCTGAAGATATGCGATTGTTTTGCGGATGATTCGATACTGTCATCTGTCGCAGAGGCAAACACATTGACGTTGATGAAAAGCAATGAAACCACGGTGCCTATCAGTGCTATGCTATACGTTGTTTTTCTCATGGTGTTATTTCTCCCTTCTTTATTGTTTGTAGAGTTTCGGAACATCTTTTTCGATCGATTCGATTGTGTCCAATAATGGAGTTGAGGCAACGAATATAACCAAGCGTACATCAGCCCTGGCGGTTTGCTTTTTCGGCGTCCCCTTCCATCTTTTTTAAACGGGTATAGTAATCGGCAAACTCGTTGAGATGAGCGAGCGCAATTTTACCGGTGAGAATAGGGTCGTTACCGGTCACGTCCGTTGCCGGGTTGACCAGGCCATGCTCCAACTCAACGTCCAAACCCATGCGAAACTGCTCCACGTTGAAGCGGCTCCAATCGATGCCTAACTTTTCTCCAAATTCACGGGCCTGTAGAGTCGTGAAATGTTGCTTATCTGGCATGTACTCTTCCTCCTTTTAGGTGATCGAAAGCCTCTCTTGCCGTTATGCCATAGACACATCCGGATGATTATTTTCGCCAACAGCAGGTTCGCGGACCAAGTCAATACGGGGAGAACTCATGTTTTGATAAATTCCAGCAGGTCGGCATTGAGCTGATCTCTGTGCGTGTAGGCAAGGCCGTGGGGTGCGTGTGCATAGACCTTGAGGATCGCCTTTTTGACGAGCTTTGCAGAGCGGAGGGCCGCAGTGCCGATCGGCACGATCTGGTCGTCATCACCGTGGATGATCAGCGTCGGTATATCGAACTTCTTAAGATCTTCGGTGAAGTCCGTCTCGGAGAAGGCTTTGATACAGTCGAAAGTATTCTTGTGCCCAGCCTGCATTCCCTGCAACCAGAACGAATCCATCATGCCCTGCGAGACCTTGGCGCCGGGCCTGTTGGCTCCGAAAAATGGCCCGCTGGCGAGATCCTTATAAAACTGGGAGCGGTCAACGGTGGAGCCGTGGCGGATGGCGTCGAACACCGAAATCGGCAACCCATCAGGATTATTAGCTGTTTTGAGCATCAGCGGCGGGACCGCAGCGATCAGCGCAGCTTTGGCCAGCCGTTCCGTACCGTGACGACCGATATAGCGGGCAACTTCGCCACCACCCATGGAAAAACCGATCAGGACGATGTCCTTCAGATCGAGCGTTTCGATGAGCTCAGAAAGGTCGTCGGCAAAGGTGTCCATTTCGTTGCCATTCCAGGGCTGACTGGAGCGGCCATGGCCGCGGCGGTCATGGGAAATACAGCGATATCCGTTAGCAGCCAGGAATAACATCTGAGCCTCCCAACTATCGGCATTCAGGGGCCAACCGTGACTGAACACCACAGGCAGTCCTGTGCCCCAATCCTTATAATAAATTTCAGTGCCATCTTTGGTGGTGATCGTGCTCATGGTAGTTTCCTCTTCGTTGATTGAGAGAGCTTTTCTCTTACCGATACATCTGGATAACCGGGTCATTACGGCCATTTTGCAATCTTTGAGCCAACGCCTCACCACTCAGCGTACCACCACCATTAGCTTGATATTATTAAACAATTATCAATAAAATCGTTTTCAGATCTGCCTGTAACGATCCCGCAAAAGCGGTCATATATAACCGTTGGCTCTATGTAACCCTTTTCCGGTCCGCCCGGTTTTATGAGAGGAAGAGGATGGGAGCAGAACAAAAAGGATAAGGGGATGGGATTTTTCTTTGTGGCGGCATTGTGCCCTTACGATAGTGGTACACATATGAACGGAATCGTATCAACACCCCGAAAACATATCGGAAGCAAGCAGTTATGTGGGGATATGGAGGAGGGGGAAGAGGTCCCTCAAGAGGCTCAATACAAATGTTTACGAGGGCGGGGAAAAATCTGCGGAGGGACAGATTGAATGTCAAATTATGGGGTATCTTTTACAGGCCATACAAAAAATGTTTTCCCAGGTTTATGGCCGACACCACAGGCACCCTTATCGAGATACAGGACCCAAGCCCAGTTGGTCTCAAAGAAACTGGTTGTTGAGGACCAGTATCCTGACTGTATTCCAGTGAAGGGATGTCCTAACGGCAGTGCCGGAGTATGCGTGCTGCAATCAACCAAAGAGAGTAGTTCATTGATGGTAGGAAGCCTCCAGGGAGAGAGACTATCCGTCCCGCTCTTCTTCCACTCCAGGACTGCATCGAGGGCCTGCTGCCAGGAGATAGGGCCTCCGGTCAAGTCACCATGTCTTGCCCAGGTAAGCCCGGTCAATCTGTCGAAAATACCGTTAACCTGTTCTGTAAAACGAGGCTGCGGCCATCTACTGCCCATGTGCAAGGCGCCATCCTGCCCTGTCCCCGAGCAATCAATGACACGGCCAAGGACATCAAAACATTGCTGCTGACCCGTTGCGGGCAACATTGAATTTCCCGCTCCCCGCACTGGCCAAAAGAGTTGATACTGATCCTTGCGGCCGTAAAACATCCGCGCCCCTTCAAGGTGAATAGACCAAGCATAGGCCGGATGAAGAGCGGACGTTGTTGAAGACCAGTACCAGCCGAGGAAAACATGCAGAAAGGGATGACCATCCGGAAGTGCTGGCTTTCTGGTCTGGTAACTTATCAGACTGCGGAGCTCATTGCGATTAGGCAGCCGCCAGTCATTATAACCACCATAGTGATCCCGATTTAATGCGGCGATCAGTTGAAGCGCTTCCGACCAAGTGCAGGGAAATGTGCCTATATTAGCATCTTGCGACCAGGAAAGATCAGTCAATTGGTCGAGAACGGTTTCGCCCAGCATCGCAAAACGGCCCACCGGCCAAGGTATGCCTGTTTGCACATCCCCATCATGCCCACTCCCAGGACATGGAATTTCCAGCCCACTGCTGTCATAACAATGAGTTTGCCCACTTTGCAGTACATGGCGCATTATATGCTCACCGGCTGAGATCGGTTACGAGAGGAGATACCAAATGGCCTTTATGCCATGAATGGTAGCTCATACGACAGCAAAAATCTGATTGCATTCATAGCATAAGCACCTTGCTGAAAACAGAAAGAGGCTGTCGCTACATACTGTTTGATCATCGTCTTATCCCCTAACCATCATTGCCAGCGAACAATTGAGGATCTGCCCCTTGGGTGCGTGGGTTGAAGCCGGAAGTAAACACATTCCCGATAGAGAACCATAAACCAGGGACCAGTACCTGTTATTAACACCCTGCTCTGCTTCATTGATTCAGTAAATGAACAGGACGCATGGTTCCAAGGGGCAGCGACTATGTCAATGCACATATCAAGGTTCGAGAGGTGGAAAACCACTATCTGAATGATTATTTTGAGGGAAAATGCCCGGCCTGAGCAGGTCGTCGCCTTCAAGGCGGAGTACAGGCCAAACTCAAAGTAGGGGCGAAGCAATCCAGCAGGACAGGTCTTTCCTGTCTGATTGCATGCAGTCCCCACCCCATCGTTCCCCCCTAGGATTATTGCAATGAACATTGAACCAGAGAAATTTCGTGTCCAACCAGGAGCAACGGTGCAGCTCAGTAAGTGGCAGACGCGGATAAAACCCTGCTACGAGTCGAAAGAGCACTATAAACAAATCCTGGGCCAACACGTCCAGGAACTGAGTGCACTGCAAAATCTGCTCTATGCCAGTAACAGTTTTTCGGTGCTGCTGATTTTCCAGGCCATGGACGCCGCCGGCAAAGACGGCGCCATCAAGCACGTGATGTCGGGTATCAATCCGCAAGGCTGCCAGGTTTTCAGTTTCAAACACCCAAGCGCTGAAGAGCTGGAACACGATTTTCTCTGGCGGACCACGCAGCGATTGCCGGAGCGTGGACGAATCGGCATCTTCAATCGTTCCTATTATGAGGAGGTGCTGATCGTGCGCGTGCATCCGGAAATTCTCCGCGCGCAGGGACTTCCGGAAAGATTGCTTGATGAAAAGAAAATCTGGAAGGAGCGGTTTCGTTCCATCGTTGATATCGAGAAGCATCTCCACCGAAACGGCACCCGAATCATCAAGTTTTATCTCCACCTTTCCCAGGAGGAACAACGTAAGCGGTTTTTGGAGCGTATTGATACTCCAGAAAAGAATTGGAAATTCAGCCAGAGCGACCTTGCAGAGAGGGCTCTGTGGAAACAGTACACCAAGGCGTATGAATCCTGCTTGAGCTAAACCAGCACCAAACGCGGACCTTGGTATGTCATACCGGCCGACGACAAAGAAAATGCCCGGCTGATCATTTCACGGGTCATCATCGATATGTTGCAGGGACTCAAGATGGAGTACCCCGTGCCGACCGATGAACGTCGGAAGGAATTGCTATCGATTCGTAAACTGCTGGTAAAGGAGTAAGGGCCCTAAAAAAATCAAAGACGTCTCAAGGCTTGACCTGTATCGAGGTCATCCTGGATCGTACCGATTGCAACAAGGCGCTTTTAGGGTGGGGCACGGTCGTGGCTAATTACAATGCGGGCAAGGACAAAACCGCTGGTTGATCAAATTTTTTATTAAACAAGCCCTGTTGGCGAGGGAGGGATGAGGATGAAAGCTGTTTTAGTGGAAAAGAATACGCAACGTCTCTTTGTTGGCGACTGGGAAAACCCCATGATTGGGGATGAGGATATTCTGGTCAGCACGAAGGCAACGGCGCTCAATCGCGCCGATCTGTTGCAAAAAATAGGTAAGTATCCACCGCCTCCAGGCGAATCGACGGTGTTGGGACTGGAAATGGCCGGTGTTGTTGAGGCGATTGGCTCGGCCGTAAAGCAGTGGAGGATTGGCGACAGGGTGTGTGCCTTGTTACCGGGCGGTGGATACGCGGCGAAAGTAAAAGTGCCGGCCGGCCTGGCCCTTCGTATCCCCGACAGGCTTTCTTTTGAAGAGGCGGCAGCTCTGCCAGAGGTCTTTTTAACAGCATACCTCAATATCTTCATGCTCGGAGGATTGCAACCCGGCCAGACCGTTCTGGTTCATGCCGCCGGGGGCGGGGTTGGACCGGCTGTTATTCAGTTGGTAAAACAATTTGGGGCAAAGGTAATCGCCACCGTTCGGTCCGACGAAAAGGCTGCTGCTTGCCTGGGTTTCGGTGCTGATCTGGCGGTGAATACCACAACCGATGATTTTGCCGTCAAGGCCAACGGCTTTACCCGAGACCAAGGGGTCGATGTGATCCTTGATCCTGTGGGAGCCGCCTATTTCGAACAGAACCTTCAATGCCTTGCCACGGAGGGAGTATTGATACTCATAGGTCTGATGGGTGGGTACACCGTTGCCAATCTGGATTTGCGAAAGCTGATGCTGCGACGCTGGCATTTGAGGGGCAGCACTTTGCGTGCATTGTCCGTGGCCAGGAAAACCGAAATTGTGCAGGGATTTGTCCATCAGTTCATGCCGATGTTTGCCGATGGACGATTAAAACCGACGATTGATTCTGTGTATGACGTGGCGGAAATAAACGACGCCCATGCCAGAATGGAGCAAAACCTGAATATCGGTAAAATAATTGTTCGCGTGAATTTCTAACAAAAAAACAAGGGCTCTTCTAGGAAAGGGGCTACTTCGAAGGCAGCAACAAACATGGTTGCCGCCCTCGAAGTAACGTGATTTGCCTTGTCCACTCACTGCTCAAACGGTGTTTTCTTAACCAACACCGCAATTACGAAACGCTTTCCCTGCAATCGTTCAGGCCAGCAATCCCCCCCGCTCGATCACACTATCTTGATCGACTGCACTCATACGCTGCCCTTCTTCCCTATTTTTTCAGTAGCCTGTAGGGATCAGCTCTGATCAGCCAAGGGCTCTGGGGGTACTCTGCCCTCAATCGATCATAGATGCCAATCAAGTTTGCTACTTCGTGGAACTCAATATAGCTCGATACACCGTTCAAATAAATTGCCTCTGGCGCAAAACTGCTCTTCGGGTATTGGGCAACAACCTTGCTGAAGCACTCGCAAGCTGCTGGCCGATTAGGCAGATTAAACTTCGCCTTTCCCATACCTAGAAAAAGTGATGGAATCAGTTCTTCCGGTGGAAAAAAGCCAAGGGTGCGGGACTGCTCAACGCCCTCGTCATCGAGTACCAGAAGGGATGGTGTCCATTTGATCTTGTATCTGGGGCCGAGTACCGAATCTGACGCCAGAAGACGTAAGGGGACGAGGTTTTCATTGACGAACGAAATAACGGCAGGATTGATGTACGCGACCGCGTCCATTTGTTTGCAGCCAATTCAGTTGGGGTTGAAGAAATCAGCGAAGACGAGTTTGTTCTCTTTTCGGGCCTGTGCAAGCCCTTCTGCAAACGATTCGATCCATTGTATTGATGCCATTTTTTTCTCCTTTCCTGGTTGGTTCATTTTGTGAACTTCTGGGCGAAGAATAGGTTCAAACCACGATTATGGCAGTTGGTGAGGACGGGTGAACACGTAATCTTTGTCTTTTACCGGCTGATGGCAGGCAAAACACTCTTGGGCAAAAGAGGCGTCTGCACCATAAGGTTTAAGCGTAAGGCCTTTCCATCGGGCAAATCCCCAGCCTCCAGTCTCTTTATATTTTCCGCTGTCCTTCACCATGATTTCGACTTGGATAAATTCACCAGGGACCAGGGCTTTCTCCCAGGCAGGATGAACAGTTTCTTTCCATGCCATTTTCGCGAAAACAGTGCCTTCCGGCCAAGGATTGGTCTTCCCGGTTCGTGCCGCTTCCACTGCGGTCTTGTTGCCAACTATTACCCGCAGGGTTTGGTTATCGAGACGATGGGTTGAACTAATAACCGGCCAATCCTTGTACCCCTCAGGTAAGGTAAGACCATTGGGAGCAGGAGCCACTGGAGCAGCGGCATTAGCCGAATGCAGACAACACAGCATTCCCAGCGTGGCAATGAGAAAAAGCTTTTTCATGGGGGTTTCTCCGTTGGTGAAATTTAAGGTTTTAACGTTTCTCCGTTGCCAACCTCGGAGTACGCATAACTCTACAAAGGGTGGGCATAGAGGATAACCGGCTCCGCTTCCACCCCCCGGATGCCGAGAGTAAAGGCAGCGAACCGATGCCGCCCGCCCTTGATCCGTGACAGATCCAGCCCTTCGACAATCAGGATATCCTGGCTCAGCAACTGGATATGGGTCTCATGACCGGGTTGACTTCTTTCGATCCCCGGCTGATCGATGCCCACGAAGAGGAGCGAATATTGTGCCAGCCAGGCTGCTGCCTCGCTCGTCAGCCACGGGAAAAGTGGGTCGAAAACCTGCAGAGGTTCATTGAGGGTTTTGAAGAAGACGGCCTCCAGCCCATCCATATTGATATCCCGCACCTGCTCAAGACCGATACTTTCCGGAGGATGGTCGGCCAAATCAACAACATGGCAGAAAAATTCAAGAGGAAACCGCTCATACGCACTGGAACTTTTTCCACCGGGTATGGCATGAAGAGGATAATCCACATGGGTGCCGGTATGCAGAGGCAGATGCAGAGTACTTTCATGCATTCCGTGACCGGAAAAGCTTCTGGTGGTTTCGATAGTCGGTCGCTTCTCAGCAAGGTTTTTATACACCGCCATGTGTTCGGTAATTGGCAACGCAACCGAAATCCAGTGCCTCATGACGCACCTCCTGCCCTGACCACTGATAGAGCCCCGGGTGGATACAAGACCAATGTCTCCTTGCGAGCCGCAGCATGAATCCGTTCGGCAATCCGCCACTGCGCCAGCAGTTCGTCAAAGCTGGCAAACAGCGTTTTATCGCCATCCAAGGCGTCTTTGAGAAGCTTGATATACGCTTCAGGTTTACTGCCGATCGTCCTGCAACTGTGACAATAATCAGCCGTAACCTGTTCCATTTCGAAACCGTATCCCGGAGCCTTGGAATTGAAACGGAGATGAATCCCTTCCTGGGGAAACACCTCAATCACCAACTGATTTGGTGCGGCCTCCACGGTTTCGGTACAGCTCAGGCACAGGCTATCGGGACGGAAATGCAAACGAATTTCCGTCTTTTTTTCGCCGAGTTTTTTCCCCGTTTTCAGGACAAACCTGGTGCCCGCCCATTGCGGCGTATCAATCCGCAGGGCAATCTCCACATACGTTTCCGTTGTTGATCCGGGGGACTGCGCCGTGTATCCTTCATATTGGCCGACCACGGGCGGACTTAAAGGGTCAGTCTCGATATGTTCAAGAATAAAGAGTTTTTTCCGGCGGATGGACTCGGCCTCGAGATTTTCCGGGGTCCCCATCGCCACCAGGGCCAGCATCTGGAGCAGATGGCTCTGCACCATATCATTGATGGCACCTGTCTGATCATAGTACTCCAGTCGTTCCTCTACCCCTGAGGTCTCGATGCTGGTCAATGCAACAGTCTCAATGGCCCCGCCATGCCAGCATTCGGAAAAGATCCGGTTGGCGAAGCGAATGGTCAGGATGTTACGGATCATCTCTTTGCCCAGATAGTGATCAATCCGGTATATCTGTTCTTCCCGTGCCAGGGTCATGAGACGGGCCTGGATGCCGCCAGCTGACTCCAGGCTCTCGCCAAACGGCTTCTCAAAGAGCAGACGGTGATCCGGGTTGTCCGTTGCAAAGAGGCCTGCGCCGTGCAGGTTGGTTGTTATAGTGACAAAGGCATTGGGTTTGACCGCCAAAAAAAAGAGCCGCTTTCCTTCGCTGCCGGTATTTTCATCAAAGAGATCCCATATTCCTCGGTAGGCGGTGGAATCATCGAAGTCCAGGCGGTGATAGCCTATTCGTCTTTTCAACGTTTCGCCTAAGCGAAAATCTCCCTTGGTTTCAACAAAGGAGATGTAGGCCTTGGCATCGAGGGGCCGCCGCCCCAGACACCAAATCTGTGCAAATGGTGTTTCCTCCTCGTACCATTGCTGCAATGCCGGCAGGATCTTCTTGGCCGCGAGATCGCCGGTGGCACCAAAGAGAAAGAGGGTGGCGCCGTTGCTTTCCATGGCTCACCCCTTGCCGCTGTCAACAACGCGGTGGCCACCGAATTCACGGCGCATGGCTGCCACGGTTTTTTCGGCGTATTTCTCCGTGTCCTGGGATTTGAAACGGGCAAAGAGAGCCGTCGCAATCACCGGGGCGGATACCCCAAGACGGACAGCCTCTTCCACCGTCCAGTTGGCCTCCCCCGAAACACCAACGATACCCTCGATCGATTTCAGGCCAGGTTCTTGAACCAGGGCGGCAGCGGTCATATCCATCAGCAATCCGGAGACGATGGAACCTTTTCGCCACACCTCAGTGACCCGGTCCAGCTCCAGGGACATCGGGCTGTGCCGGAGGATCTCCAATCCCTCGCCGATGGCTTGCATCATCCCGTACTCGATGCCGTTGTGGATCATCTTGACAAAATGCCCGGCACCGGCCGGTCCCATCCGGTCGTATCCCATGCCGCCACTCAGCCCCTTGAACAGAGGCTCAAGCTGGGCATACACCGCCTCGTCACCACCTATCATCAGACAGGCCCCATGGCGGGCTCCCTCAGTCCCACCGCTGGTACCGACATCCATAAAGTTGATACCAACGTGTTGCAACTGCGCATACCGGCGCTGACTGTCCTGGTACCGCGAGTTGCCGCCGTCAATCAGGATGTCGCCCGGAGTCAATGAGGGCTGGAGTTGAGCGATCATGTCATCCACCGGCTGCCCTGCCGGAATCATCAGCCAGATTACCCTGGGTGCGGTGAGGGCAGCGACGAATTCGTGAAGATTGCTGTATCCTGTAATGCCTTCATTGCCAAGCCGGGTCAGCTTGTCCGCCTTTTCGGTGAAGACGACGACCTTCAGGCCCTTATCCCGGCCGTTCAGAGCCAATGGCAGGCCCATTTTCCCCATACCGATGATGCCCAGTTCCATAGTGATGCCTCCGTCAGGTATCCTTGTCGTGCGTCCTCTGCAAAGGGTAACGATTCGTTCTCCTTTGCTTGCAGTCGGACAAGGTTGGCTTGTAGCTTCTGTAGCCCTCCCCCCCCAAATGAACTGAAGAAAAAGGGCTACAGATTTTTCAACGAGAAAAGCCTCTTATTTTTTATCGCGGATTTTGGCGTGGCATTCNTCACAGGTGGCCTTGATCTCGGCCAATTTTATTTTGACGGTGGCGCCATCCTTTTTGCCGGCAGCATCAGCCACTGCCGTTGCAGCGGTGGAGACTTTCAGGGTCAGCTCCTTGGCCAAAGGATTGGGTAACGTTTTTCCGATCGAATCGGTCTGGGCAGCAAGGGCTGTCGCAGCTGTTGCTACTTCCGCATATTTCATGGCGGTCAGATTGATATTCATGTCCTTCACCCAGCCGGCACGTGCCTGCATTGCTTTCTGCGTGGGGCGGAGTTCGGTGATGACGGTCGGCTGAGTATTGTCTGCCAGAGCACCGGTGGTAATGCAGAAAAGACTGGTTGCCAACAGCATGTACAAAGATTTTTTCATAGTTTGCTCCTTCACAGGTTAGGGTTAGCCTGAAATTCAGACGGAAAAAAATCACTCCTCATCCCTTCAGATCCGTAGCAGGAAAGAGGCGATACAAACCAGAGAGTATCGCCACCGCCGCTCTCAGGGCTCTTTTTGGGATGACAAAAATTTGGTGCAAGCCTCATGTCATGACGTGAGAGACCGTTGTTACTCTTCTTCATTGGTAATACAGTTAACCGGGCATGAGGCGATAGCCTCTTCTATACATTTTTGATCACCTCCTTCGGGAGAGGTGACGTATGCCTTGTTCTGTGCGGTATCGAAGGCGAAAACATCCGGACATAATTCGACGCACGTCTCGCAACCTATACATTCATCCTGATCGATTTTGACCTCTTTCATCATAGTCCTCCTAAAAATATGGTTAACGTCCTGAAAAACAACATCTACTCACACAAATTTCCTTGCTATTCCGGCCACGTGCGCCCCTTGAAAGCGAGCGCCCGCCAGCTCATTGGCACTGGGAAGCCGCTCACCCTTGGTACCGGCAATGGTCGTAGCCCCGTACGGTGAACCACCGGTGATTTCACTATTGTCCATCTGGCCGGCAAACGAATAAGGAAGACCAACGATCACCATGCCGTGGTGCAGAAGCGTGGTATGGAAACTGAGGATGGTCGATTCCTGCCCACCGTGCTGGGTTGCCGAACTGGTGAAGACACTGCCGACCTTCCCCACTAAAGCACCCTGCATCCAAAGTTGACCTGTTGCATCAAGAAATTGACGCATCTGCCCGCACATATTGCCAAAACGGGTGGGTGTGCCAAAGATGATGGCGTCGGCTTGGGCAAGGTCATCAACCGTTGCAACAGGAATATGTTCCATACTCTTTTGGGCATCCAGTGCACCCATCACGTCTAGAACCTCCTTTGACAACGTTTCAGGGACTCTTTTGATGATAGCCTCGCAACCTGGTACTTCGCGCACACCTTCTGCAACAGCTTCTGCCATTGTATAGATGTGCGTGTACATGCTGTATAATATACGATTAAAATTTTACTCATTATATCTCCTTTTAAAAATTAGGTGAGAGGCATTTTTCAACATTCTCCTCTTTTGGGGCGGCACCGGTGGTTATATATGACACCTTTCCGGTCTATCCGGTTTTACAAGGTGCAAATGATTGGAGCAGATTAAAAATGATAATGGGATTATTATTCTCGGGTGCCGTATTCTACCATTTCGGCAGTAGCGCACAAGTTTTCGCCAGCCGATGGATAGAGCGCTCCAAATAACGAGGGTAACGCCGTATCACTTAATGCACAGCTACTATCCATCGGTAACAAACAATGTGGCGAATGCCTCGGCAGCCATCGGTCGACTGAAATAATAACCTTGTCCCTCGGCGCAATTCTGGGATTGCAGAAAGGTAAGTTGTTGTCGCGTTTCAATACCCTCGGCTACGATTCGCTGTTTAAGACTCGTACCCATCGCAATGATGGCTTTCACGATGTCCTCACCGCCTCTGTCCTGCACGAACGACTGATCGATCTTGATGGTATCGATTGGGAAACGCCGCAGGCAGCTCAAACTGGAATAACCGGTGCCAAAGTCATCAATGGCTATCTGTACGCCGAGGTCCTTGAGCGCGTGCAAGATCACCATCGACGGATCCGTATCCTGCATGATCACACTTTCGGTCAGCTCAAGTTCGAGGTGGTGCGGGGCCAAACCGGTGTCGTCAAGAATGGCACGGACCCCTGTCAGAAAATCTTTACCAAAGAACTCCTTTGCCGAGATGTTGACCGCAACCTGACCAAGGCTGAGGCCAGCCTGCAACCAGGATTGGGTCTGGCGGCAGGCTTCATGAAGCACCCACTTACCGATCGCCCTAATGAGACCGCAGTCCTCGGCGATGCTCATGAATTGCGCTGGATAAATAAGCCAATGATCGGAAGTCTGCCAACGGAGAAAGGCCTCGGCACCGGTAATAGCACCGTTCTTGAGATTCATCTTCGGCTGATAATGCAACACAAACTCACGCTGTTCGAGCGCGCTGTGTAGTGCCAACTTAATGGACTGCCGTGCAACTGCACGGGCATTCATCTCCGGAGTGAACACCTTGTAATTATTACGCCCGCTATCCTTGGCGTGATACATCGCAGTGTCAGCGTTTCGTAACAGCGCTTCGAAATCCTTACCACCATCAGGAAAGAGGCTGATACCGATGCTCAGGGTTACGTGGAGTTGATGGTCACTGACAACATGGGGGAGCGCCATAGAGGTGATCAATTTTTGGGCGATGACAACAGCGTCCTGCACCTCAAGGATTTCGGGTAGCAGCACCACAAATTCGTCCCCTCCCAGGCGACTGACAGTATCGGAGGACCGGATGCACGCCTGCATGAGCTTGGCGACCGACTGTAGCAGTTGGTCTCCGATCGCATGTCCGAGCGAATCGTTGATATCCTTGAAGTGATCGAGATCCAGAAACAGCAGGGCTACCTTCATGCCATTACGCTGGGCAAGCGCGATCGATTGCGCCAAACGGTCGGTCAACAGCGCACGATTGGGTAAACCAGTGAGGAAGTCGTGCTCGGCCATATACGACATCTCTACAGTAGCCTGCTCGGCGGCCTCTTTCATCGTCTGGGCATGAACCGTCGCGATAAGAGGTGCTCGTTCGCTTCACGTAACAGCGCCTCGGTCTCCGCGTTGAGTTCGTTCTTTGTCTTTGCCGTTTCTCTCTGGATGCGCAGGGCCTTATCGCGCTGGTCAGCAGCCTCTTCGCCAACGAGGACATTCACGAGCTCCGAAATACCAAGAAAGTTTTCGTGTACCGCAACCGGTGCCCTCAGCGCCTTTTTCCTATGCAGCCCTCCCTTCCTTTCCCGATAGAGTCCTCCCTTCCTATTCATCATGGGTTGCCTTGATCGACTGTTTGAGGACCCTTCGTCCGAGACGGCTGCCCACCGAGGAGGCCCTCGAAGTCGAGCACCGGGTCGCCGATGACGATGCCGTCATCGGTGATATCGAATCGCCGAATCTCGGTGCTGTGGGCGCTGGCGCGTACTTTGACGACCGCCATAACACGTTGCAGGCGGCTCTCGACCTCGATGTAGCGCTGAACAATAATCGCATCGGTGAGAAATGCCGCCCCATAGGGGCTGAAACGAAGGTCAACATAGCGGTCTTCGAGTTCCGAGGTCATCACCACCGTCACGCCGAGTCCCGACAACACGGCAAACATGCGGAACAACGACTCGCGAAAGTCCTCACGGAAGGTCGGGGCCACCGCCAACTCAAACCCGGAGAGGGAGTCGATCACCACCCGAGTAGCTTTCATGGTATGAATAAGGTTGATGAGATGCTGCACAATCTCGTCGATCGACAGATCCAGGGAGCGGGTATTGATCAGGCCGATCTGTCCAGCGCGGACCATATCGTCAAGCGTGGTAATCCAAGATTGGCTCGGCGTCTGTTCAAACGCGACGATGACGCCCGGTTCGCCCCGGCGCACGCCTTCGGCCAAGAAGGCGGTGGCAAGGATAGTTTTTCCCGATCCGGACGGTCCTGCAACCAGCAATGAATAGCCCGACGGCAAGCCACCGCCCAGCATTTCGTCGAGGCGCAGTACGCCAGTGGCCAGCCGTTTGTTGCTGCGAAACGATAGGGAACCCACCGGATCGATTCCGGTATCGCCTTGAACAAGTGCCATCGGGAAAATTTCGATACCGTCGTTGGTGATGCGAAATGTATGCTTCCCCGGACGGGTTGCCTGACCACGCATTTTCAAAATTTGAATTTTACGCACCATTGAATTCCGGTAGACGCTTTGCTCCAACGACAACAAGCCATCAGCCACTGTGAAGACTGAATGGGGATTACTCCCCGACGAATATTCCCCGATCAGGAAGGTCGTGGCCTGCCAGCAGCTCAGCTGTATTCCGATTTGCTGGATGAACTGCTGCGGGCTGATCGTCCCTTTGAGTTGGCTTTGCACCTCCAGCATTACTGCGCGAAACGAATCAACAAAGACCAGCGCCGGCGAAAATTCCTCAACCTCATGAATGATATGCGCCAACACCCGTTCGTAATTGCCCGTCGCGAAATCGTCGCTTAAATTGACAAAGCGGATCGATTTGCTGAACTTGTCGAAGTCGAAAAACGAGAACTGTTGCTGATACCGCAGCATCTTTAAGGACGGTTCGCCCAGCACGGTAAAAAACAGCGCTGACCGCTCCTGGTTTACCAAAGCGAACATAATTTGGTGCGCCAGCGTCGTTTTGCCCGAGCCTGGAGGCCCGACAATAAGGTTGAATGAAAATTCCGGCAGACCACCGCCCAAGATTGCATCAAGTCCCGGTACACCGGTAACAAGTCGCCGTATGACCACTTTGTTGTTCATGATTTGGTCTCCTGTTCAGACGCCGGTGACAAGGGTACCCAGACCTGGCTTAACAGACGTTTGGTCAAGGATTTTCCAATCAAGGATGTCAGTAGGTTAGTGAAGGTCATCAGCAGGGCATGGCTCGCCTCTATGGCGGCGTTTGGCTCGAGGTCCGCCAGACCCGCCTTGAGGCTTGCGAGCAGAACAGTACTATCATCGCTAACCTCAGATTGAACAAGCCAGGGCAAGAAGGTACGCGTCAGGTGCAGCGAACGTCTAAAAAGGGCATCAACGCCCCTTGAACCGATCACAGGTGTGAGTTGGGACGCTATCTGCTGCAATATGCCGAGGGTGGCTTCGGCGACCACGCTTGCCTCAAGGGCGTCTCCGGCACGCTGCATCAGCGTCCTCCGTATCGCTTCGCAACAGCGTTCCCTCTTCGATGTCGACATCCTAACGTCTCCAATACTTTGGTTCGACCATGAGATTTACAGAGGAGAAGTGCAACGGTACAAAACAAAAGTGGCAATTGAACATTGGTGGTGGATGGCTCACACCACCAGACTAAACAACGCTCAATTTGATAAAAATGGCGTTTTGGTATAAAATGAGAAGTCCTAAGATGGCAAAAAAACTAACTTCCGGTCTCTCCGGTTTGCCTAAACGATCTGCCCAACGTTGTTAAACGTTGCCTCCCTCATATTTGAAGGAGACAACCTTCACGCCGTCAGCATAGAAAAGAAGCCTGCAACAAGGCTGACTTCTTAGTTGGCACTCTTCACTACAAGATTATTTTCCGTTGATTGCACATTTTTAACATTACGGGTTATTTCCAGCGCTCTCTCGATGCTTTTACTGGAATCAACAACACCGCTCAACCGCACTGCGCCGTTTATAGTCGTCACCGAGATCTGGAAAACTTTCAGACCTGGGTCATTCGCTATTTGGGCCTTAATCTTGGCTGTAATAGCGGCATCATCCAGAGTTTCTCCAGCTTGTTTGGTTTTCTCGCTAAGCGTCTCCCCGGCTTTCTCTATTTTTTTACCTGCCTGTTCGGTTGCTTGATCAATCTTTTTCCCGGCTTGTTCAACCGCTTTATCAACCTTTTGCCCTGCTTTTTCAGCCGGCCCCTCTTGCTTGCATGCAGCAAAGCCGAGTACCGAAGCCAGCATTAAGACAACAAGCAAACCCCTATATGATACGTTCATTTTCAATTCCTCTTGCAGTAAAATTTGTCCAATTAATAAGAAACAAAACCAGTATGATACGCACTATCAGGCCAACCTCGCCGCTGGGGCAGGACCCCATGATCGGTTATGAGGCTGGATTGGGATTATTCCCAAAAACGCCAATGTCAAAATACGTTACACGGGTGTGACAGAAGTAGCGTCCGGGTCCATCTCAATCCCATAGTATGCATGAATTTTTTTCGTCCATGCCTGGTCTGCCATGTTAGGCCACTTGTCTTTATCGAATCCCGGCGCATTTTTGAGGATATCTTTCTCAATTTTAAGCAAGAATCGTTTGTTCTTGGTATCGAGCGTCAACGCAGTCCAAGGTACGGCGAACAACTTTTCTCCCATACCGAAAAAACCACCGAAAGACAGCACCGCATAACGCACCTTGCCGCTTCGCATGTCGAGCATGATTTCCTTGAGATCACCGATGTCTTCCCCCTCATGATTGTAGACCTTGTCTCCGACAAAAGTGTTGGCGCCCATCAGGAAGGGGGCCGGTCCATTGCTAGAGGTGCTTTTATACATGCCTAAAGTGTCACGTTCTTCGTAGTTCATGTTCATCTCCTGTCAAAAGGTTGTGAATAATCGTTTAACCATTGCGCTCAGTTTTGCATGTGCTGAACGTTGATGCAGTTTGGTGAAAATGGACCTTTCGAACAAATGTCAGCCTGTCATTATAGGTCAAAGCGAACGGCAGAAACCCCCAAGGTCAAGAGGAGAGAGATAACTCAACCACAGATTGCTTTTGCCGTTCGCTTTGACCTTCTGAGAAAAATCCATGTGTGCGGTCAAATTTCATAAGGGAGAAAACTGTTCCTCTAAAAAAGCGTTCCTTGACGGTGAGTTCAGAGGTTGCGCTCCGTATAGTCACAGTTTTTCCATTCACAGGTAGAACACTCGAAAAAGGTTGTTGCTCTTCCCAGTTCTTTATCAATAGCCCCAACATTAACGAAAATGTCACTTCCACAATCAGGACATATTTCGGCTGCGATACAGTTGTCGGCATATTGAGACCACCCATTTTGCCCAGGGGTAAAGCCTCCTACCTGTTTTCTGTTTATCTCTTTCATTATAGCTTTCATTTTCTTTTTCACCTTCTCGGTCATGTGAGATTCCTCCGGTAGAGAGTTTGTTACCTTACAAGTTTAGATTGTGAGAAAATCCTGGCTATTCCCTTTCCTGCCGACCAAAGAATCAAATGGACGGGTTCCCAGGGGCAATACTCTGGCAACAATCTTCGCAAGAGTTGTTCTGTTAGAGGCAAGCATTGTGCCGGTTTTGCCGCATCGAGCGTTATGCCACTCATCGTCTTGACCTTTTGTTGATAATTGGCAACAGAATATTTGCAGAGCCACCATTGGCAGAAGAATGAAAATGGTTATATGTAGCCCGTGGCTCTATATGACCAAAATTTAACCGCCACCTGGGGGGTATACTTTGCATGAGGGCCAAGGCCTGGCTCCTGGTAGGATTTTTATGTCGATTTTGTCATCACGATTCTTGGCGACAAAATGGTTTTTCGAAAAGGGACCGCAGCGAGAAGCCGTTAGCCTAGAATGCAATAGCAACAGATAAATCATGCTGAAGAGCGTTGTTGGGGGGATCAACAGGTGCGTTCTGTCGCGCAGCCTATCGTTTTTTGAAATGTTCAGATTTGCTTCATCGACAGCAGGGGGAATCTATCTGAGCAGGAAAGAGTGTTGTGAAATTGAGGTGGTGGAAGGTTAGCGAAGACCGTTTTTTTGCATACGTCTCAATGCGCTTCTAACGCACCGTCTTTACTGGATTTTTTTGATATGCACTACTGGGCACGCCGTCAACATAGATGCCTTCCAGATAGGAGAGTTTCCTCGGCAGTTGGTGCGCCGTGCCCCTGGTAATCAGGAATGTCGCCCTCCGCCCGACAGTAAGCGCTCCCAGCGTCTCCATGCCGAAGAATCGAGCTCCATTTTCCGATGCGCAACGTATGGTCTCCTCCAGGGAATAGCCGGCCTTGATGAACAATTTCATCTCCTCGACCATTGACTCGCCATGGAGTATGCCCGCACTGCCGGCTCCGGTGCCTACAGCCGTGGTCACACCCAATTTTCTGGCTAAACGCAGTTGGGTGAGTTGGTCGGCGAGCATCTTTTTCCAAAAAGCCTCCGCACCGGGGACCGGCTTTCCCGGCGCAACATAGCGTTGGGAGAAACGGCAGCACACATCCCCGCCGGAACTCGAACTATCCAGGGCATTTTTGGCCCGCAGGACGCTGGGAATCCACAGAATATTCTTCTCCGCCATTTTCCTGAGATTGTCCTCGCCCATACCATATCCCTGTTCGATGGCCTCGCACCCCGCCGCAAGCGCCTCATCTACCGGTTGCTGCCCATTGGCCACCACCACCTTTTTTCCGCCACTGTGCTGCAGCAAAATGTGGCACAGGTCTTCCTGGTTAAGCTGAAGAAATGGGGCTTCCTCATCTTCGATATTGCCGGAATAACCGATCTTGAGAAAATCACCTGCTGACGAATTACCTGCCGCACAATCCTGCCTGCTCCGGCAGAGTCGGCCCGATGTTCGAATGTCGATTATGTTTCCCTGGGACATCCCCTTTCGGCAATGGTCCATCAGGTTGGCGGCTATAGCATCGCTGTCAGCCACTCCCTGCACTCCATGGGCATGGCAGTAGCGGATATGCCGCTCGAATAGGGCTGCTTTTTCCGCAATGCCTGCCTCTTCAAAAGATAACCGCACTCGCCTGTCCACGGAGGGCGATCGCGACAGGGAGACGCTGCAATCGACCAACGCTGGCACAAGAGTACAGTGCGAGAAGTCATCGATTGCAGCCCCATCAGTGCGGGGAAGGTCTGCAGCAGAACCAACAGCGGCAATAATGCCGTCCTTTACTTCCAGATAGACATGCCTGCGCACAGCGGCGCCGCTACCGTCAATAAAGTAACCCGCAACTATGAATCGTGTTTCGCCCATGAATATTTTTTTTCTTATGCAAGTGGTCGTGCTGTTGATACGGTTTGATCAAGTGTCGCACGCCGTTTTTCAATATATCTCATAGAATACAGCATTTGCGTGGTTTGTTATTTTTTATAAATGCCGCAGCCAACTATTAAATCGCCAAGGCGTTCTAAATACATTGATTTTGGTTCTATTTGTTTGGTTACAGGATTTAGAAATTTGTAATCCTGCCAAGCTGACGTTTTATTTTTCATCAAATTAACACGCTCTTTCATGAACTCTTTTCCGTCGACATCTTTGAGATCAATCGTGTCTTTTCCAACAAAATTTCTATTTTGCCCGTGAGCAAGACATTTGCCATTCATATCATAAACAACAACATAGAGGTCACGATCAGTAAATTGTCCTAATTTATCAGTAATCTCATAAAAAGATTTTTCGTTTCCATTAGCTTTGATATATTCAACAGCTTTTTTTACCATCGCTACAGCTTCCTCTTTTGTCCCCTGATCGGCTGCATGCGTAAAACTCACCAAACAGATCATTGAGAGAACAACTGCAAAACTCGCGAACATGGATGATTTTTTCATAGCGTGCTCCTTTTAAAAGAATGTCTGAACAACCTGATCTCGCCAGCTGTATTCCTGAGGATTAAAGCACTTTCCGCAAACATGAGACAACATATTTCATTTTGTCTAATGTTTAAGCCACCCGAAAAGAGCTCGAAATCGCACAAACCCTACGCTTACTAATTGAAATTATGCAACAAAGCCAAGAGACATATCGGGGCGACAGTGCCCGCCTGCCAACCTGCCTCAAGCACAAGCAGGTTAAAAGGTGGGGCAGAGGACACTATCAATGCCAGTATCCGTCCTTATTGAAAACCGTTTTCGTTGTGCTTCTGGGCAATGGCATCGGCCAATCGATCCAAGGCGGTGAAGGCGGCCTGATCCGGCATGCCTTTGCACAACACCGGCTCCAGCACTTCGACCTTAAGATTGGGGATCATCCCCGCAAGCGTTTCAACGCACTTGCCGCCCCAGCCATAGGAGCCGATAATTGAGAGAAATCGTGCTTTGGGCCGCAGGGCGTTGGCCAAAAAGGCCGCATAGGCCGCGAGGGGGTGGGGTCCGGCCAGGACGGTCGGCGTCCCGACGATAAGGGTGCCTGCGTCCACCAGGGCCATGGCCAGTTTGCCGATATCGGTGACCGCGAGGTTGAACAGTTCGACCCTGACACCTCGTACGGCCAGGGCGGTTGTCAGATAGTCGACCATGGCCCGGGTGCTGCCGTGCATGGAGACAAAAGGTAACACCACCAGATTGCGGGGCGGAGACAGCACCCAGTCGCGATAGGCATCGAGGATCCACGCCGGCTGGTCGTAAATTTGGCCATGGCTCGGGGCAATCATTTCCACTTCATAGGCGGCCAATTTTTCAAGGTTTTTAGCAATGACGGTGCGGAACGGCATCATGATTTCCCCAAAATACCGTTTCGCCGCTTCATACACGCGCCCTTGATCGGTTACACACAGATCGCTGGCGGCAATGTGCGCCCCGAACAAATCACAACTGAACAGAATGCGGTCCTCCTCCAGATAGGTGACCATGGTTTCCGGCCAGTGCACCCAGGGGGTATGCACAAACCGCAGCGTTTTGTCTCCCAGCGACAGCGTCTCGCCGTCCGCGACGGTGACAATGCTGCTCTCGGCAAGGTGCAGGTGATCCATGAGCAGCGTTCTGCCCTTGGGAGTGGCGAGTACCTTGGCGTGCGGAAACCGCTCGAGCACACGGGGAATGGTCCCGGAATGATCCTGCTCGGCATGTTGACAAACGATAAAATCAACGCTGGGCGTTGCGTGCAGCTGGGCCATGAGAATATCGACCATCGCCGGATCGACCGCATCCAGCAGGACGGTCTTCTCGCTGCCTTCTATGAGGTAGGCGTTATAGGAGGTTCCATCCGGAAGCGGAACCAGCGAGTCGAAAAGACGCCGGTCCCAGTCAACCGCACCCATCCAGAAAATTCTTTCTTTGATCTGCCGCTTTTCCACTGATGCACCTCTCTTTGGTTTGGGGTGAACAGAAAACGATGGTTGTTCTGTTGCGTTACAGGCCGCACAAAGCAAGAAATACTCCCTTACTTTTGACCTATGTCAATTATTTCACCTCAACAATTGAGTAGAAGAGTACAATACAATAAAAGTTGAGGCAAGACTGATGCCGGCCGGCACGCAGTATCGACAAGATGCAGAGGATGGGTGTTGGTCAGCGCCCCAAAGAAAAGAAGGCCGAGCCATAACCGGTCATTACTTTTAGGGAGAGGGAATTCCATGCGCATTGACAGACGAGATTTTTTACGGGGAGCTGCGGGTGCTGGCTGCGCCCTGGCTTTTGGGTTGAAATTCTTTCACTTCACAGATGATCCAGAAGCTCATGCGGCGGAGGTCGAGCGGCTCGTCCGTTCGACTTGTTCGCCGAACTGTACCGGGGCCTGCGGTTTCAAGGCCAGGGTCACGGGAGGCCGGATCAGTACCTTAATCCAGGCAGCCGACTATCCGGAGGATTCGTACAACCCCCGCGGTTGCCTGCGCGGCCTCTCGATGATGGATCTCATCTACGGCAAGGATCGGCTGAAGTACCCGCTCATCCGTACCGGCGCACGCGGCAGCGGCCAATTCCGCCGGGCCACATGGGATGAGGCCCTCGATTACACGGCCGCCAAGCTGAAAGAAATCAGTAATAAATACGGCCCGGAAGCAATTGCCACCACTATCCAGGTCCCGGGCACCGGTTATGTCCAGAAAGGGGCATTGGTCGCCCTGGCCGGCCTGTCCCATTGGACCATGCATCATGGCTATGATCAAAACGGCGACCTCCCGATGTTCTGGCCGATGACCTTTGGGGTGCAGAGCGAAGAACTGGAATCGCTCGAATGGATCAACGCACGGACCACGCTTATTTTTGGATCCAATGTCATCCAGACCCGACTGCCCGATGCCCACCACCTGATTGAAGCGAAAAAAAGAGGCCGGGTGGTGGTGGTTGATCCCGACTTCTGCAGCACCTCCGCCAAGGCCGACGAATGGCTGCCGATCAAAGCCGATACCGATGCCGCCTTGGGCCTCGGCATGGCCAAAATAATTATTGATCGCAAGCTCTACGATACCGCCTTCCTCCAGGATTTCACCGATTTCCCCATTCTGGTCCGCCAGGATACCGGTAAACGCCTGCTCGCAGGCGAGGTGCCCAGCTTAATGGCCGAGGCGCAGGCCCGCACGATCCCCGACTACCGAAGCCTGTTTGTGGTCCGCAGCGACAACGATTTCCACATCCTTGATCCGGAAAAACTCAGCCCAACCCAAGCCGAACTGGAAGGCGTCTACGAGGTGTCCCTGGCCGATGGCCGGTCCGTCCAGGTCGAGACGGTCTTCACGGCCTTCAAGCGGATTCTGGCCGACTATGACCTTGGCAAGGTGGCTGCCATTACCGGCCTTGATCCGGCACAGATCGAGCGAGTGACGGTCGATGCCGCTGCCAACACGCCCCTGCATGTCATTTACGGCGCCAGCAACTACCAATGGTACAACGGCGACCTCAAGGGACGAGCCCTTTCCCTGCTCCCGGTATTGACCGGCAGTATCGGCAAAAGCGGTGGTGGCATCTCCACCTATGCCGGACAGTATCGCATCCGTTTTAATCTGAAAAGCTGGTGGTTCCCGGAAGGCTCGAAGCTCAATTGGGTGCCCTATCTCCACTTCCTCCAGGGCAAAGGCCCCCGGTATCCGAAAGACGGGATCAAGGCGATGGTTGGCGGCTGGGGCAACCCCTTCGACCAGCACAACATGAGCAATATCCTCAAGGATCGGGCGACGTCGGGCGAACTGGAGTTCATCCTGACCACCGATTTCCAGATGTCCACCAGTTGCATGTGGTCGGATGTGGTGCTGCCGGCCCCGTCCTGGTACGAAAAATATGACCTAACCGCCACCATCCTGCATCCCTACCTGCAACTGCAGCAACCAGCTATCAAGCCGCTATTCGAGAGCAAGTCAGAGTTGTGGATCTTCAGGGAACTGGCCAAGCGGCTCAATCCTGAGTTTGAAAAGCATTTCTTCCCGCATCTTGACGAAAACGAGGCGGCCCTCAAGGTCATCGAACAGCTTTTGGCCAACGGAGGTTCGGAAACAGCCGGAATTACGCTGGCGATGCTGCAAAAGGGGCCCGTTCGCCTGCATTCGCCCGCGCCGGGTGATCGCCAGATCCCGTTCTACGAACAGATCCAGCACCGCATACCTTTTCCACCGCCCAGTTATCCGGCGCCCATCAAGGCTACGGCCCAGTTTTTGAAAAGCGGCCGGATCGAATTCTACAAGGACGAGGATCTGTTTCTTCAAGAAGGCGAACAACTCCCGGTGCATAAGGAGACCTATGCCGAGACCGAGTACAAGGTTAATCCGGCGGCCAAGGACAAGTATCGGTTGCGCTTTGTCACCAAAAACTCCCTCTACCGCGTCCATTCCACGCATTCCAACAACACCATCCTGCTCGAATTGCAGGACAACAAGGCCAAGGTTTTCCTTAACGTCCAAGATGCGGGGACCCGCGGCATCAAAGACGGCGATCTGGTTCAAATCTACAATGATCGCGGTAAGACCAGGGCCTATGCTATCCTCGATCCGGGCTGCAGTGCGGGCACAGCCATCTTCGAGGAAGGCTGGTGGTCCCGCTACCTGGGGGATGAATCCTACAATTCACTGACCTCGCCCTGGATAAAACCGTTGCATGAAATTTATTTCGTCCCCGGCATCTGGTCGCCGACGACGGTATGGAATGAATGCCTGGTGGATGTAATGAGGATGACCGCATGAAGATGGGTATGGTAATTGATCTGGAAAAATGTATCGGCTGCCGCTCCTGTATGGTGGCCTGTAAACAGCATAACGCCCAACCGCCGCAGACCTGGTGGAATCGGGTGTTCACCCCCGGCAGCCACCGGCACCTGACGCCGCCGATTAAAGGGGTCGAGTTCTTTTTGCCGGTGCACTGCCAGCATTGTGAGAATGCGCCTTGTGAAAAGGTTTGCCCGGTCGGGGCCACCTATCATGCCGAGGACGGCGCGGTGCTTATCGATTTTGAGCGCTGCATCGGCTGCCGTTATTGCATGTCGGCCTGCCCGTATGGCGTCCGTCAGTTCAACTGGGAAGATCCGGAAAAGGCCCACAAACGCTCCGAATATCAAGATGCCTATCATTACGGCTACCCAGAGGACCATCGCCATGCCGGTCGATTGGTGTACACCCCGCTGCGCCCCAAAGGTGTGGTCGAAAAATGCACCTTCTGTACCCAGTATCGGGATAAGGGCGAGTTGCCGGCCTGTGTCCGTGGCTGCCCCGGCAAGGCCCGATTTGTTGGCGACCTTGACGACCCCAACAGCGAGGTGAGCAAGATGATCAAGGCGAAAAATGCCTTTACCCTGTTGCCGGAAAAAGGAACCAAGCCCACGGTGTTTTACCTGCCGCCCAAACCTAAGGAGGTGTGAGCATGTCTGTGAAAATAAAACTCAGTATGTGGGCCAGCGGCTGCTTCTTTCTTGTCGGTCTGGCAGTCTGGTTCTATCAGTTGCAGCAAGGGTTGATCCTGACCAATATGGAGAACTCCTACAGTTGGGGGCTCTATATCTCAGGCCTGGCCTTTTTTGTCGGTAACGCGGCGGGCGGGCTGGTGCTGACCTCGTCGATCTATCTCTTTGGCGTCAAACAGCTCAAACCCTTGGCTAAACTCGGAGCCCTCACGGCCTTTGCCAATGTCACCGCCGCTATGCTCATCGTCCTCCCGGATATAGGTAAACCACTCCGTCTCTTGAATCTGCTTCTTCATCCCAACTTTATGTCGCCCCTGGTTTGGGATGTGATCGTCCTCAATCTCTACGCCCTGGCCTCAGCGACCTACCTCTATATCCTCATGCTGCCCGAACTTACCGGCAGGTTGGAGTGGCTTGCGTTCAAGGTGGACGATGCGCAGGCGTTTTCCGAACGCTGGGCCAAGCGGATGGCACCGGTGGCCTTGCTTTTCGCCATCGGCATCCATGTGGTCACGGCCTGGATCTTTTCCACCCAGGGCGCCCGTGACTGGTGGCATTCACCGGCGATGGCCCCGGATTTCGTCTCGGTCGCCATCGCGGTCGGCACCACCGTCGTCCTGCTGGCAGGAGCCTTGGCCTACGGCACTGGAGAGAAATACCAAGAGGCCTTCCGTCTCCTCGGGTTGATCATTTTTATGGCAATCTGCGTCCACCTCTTTCTGATGATGAACGACCTGGTCATCCACGCCTGGTATGGCAGTGGCGAAACCCACCGGATTATAGAGATCGCCTGGGGCGATTTCGCTTGGTTCCATATCTTTGAAGTCGCAGCCCCCCTGATCGGAGCCGGCCTCCTGATGCTGCCGACGGTACGGCGCTCGCTGCCGCGTCTGGCGATGAGTTCCGCCCTGCTCATTGCCGGTGTCTTTGTGCATCGGTTTCTGATCATGCCGGCGGCCTTTAACAATTTCCCTATGACCATGACGCCATTGGGCCTGCCTAACAGCCACTGGTCCCTGCCCATTGCCACCGGCCGATTCTTTCCCGGGATGAGCACCTTTATCGAACAGTACAGTTATATGCCCTCCCTGGTCGAGGTGGTGATTCTGCTCGGCATTGTCGCCTATGCGGTGTTGCTGATCCTGCTGGCAATCGACCGTTTACCCATCCTGGTCAAGGAGAAGTCCTGATGGTCGCCGTACCCCTGCATCCTGGTCTGCAGTGTATTTCGCAGCTGTTCAGTTATCCTGCGGGACAGACGGTCTCGGTTCCACTGCCGGAAGGGGCAGGAGCCGAGACCGAACAGCTGAGAGCGGAGATGCAAGCCATCGATCCCATTCGTCTTGAAAACGAGTATGTCCGGCTTTTTATCAACGCTCTACCCGAGGTAACTTGTGCGCCCTACGGTTCGGTGTACCTGGAAGGTTCGGTGATGGGAGAGTCAACGGTCAAGGTTGCGGCAGTGTATCAAAAATACGGCATCGCAACCGAGGTGCTGGCCGATCATATTGCGGTGGAAAGCGAATTTCTGGCCTGGCTGCATGGGACAGCGGCAAGTGATGCTGATGCGCAGAAGGACTACGAGTATCTCCTTGGTCATCTGCGGGAGTGGACAGGGCCCTTTTTCAGCCAAATTGACCAGCACGACCAACTCGGTTATTACTGCCACTGTGCCGAATTTGCTCGTCAAGTCCTTAGGAGTCTGGAGTAGTCAGGGGTGAGGGTGCAGCGCTCTTGGCCACCAGCAAAGAGTGCACGCAGTAACCGTACGGATGCTTTCATTCGTGCCGCAGCGCTTCAATCGGATCCAGGCGCGCCGCCCGGCGGGCCGGAAAAAACCCGAACACTACCCCAATGCCCGCTGAAAATATAAACGACAGCACATTGATCGTCAGGTCAAACAGGTAGGGCACATCCATCACGCGGGCCAGCACAATGGACGCGCCGGTGGCGATGACAATGCCGACGAGTCCACCCAGAGTCGCCAAGGCCACGGCCTCGATCAGAAATTGCAGCAGCACCTCGCGCTCCAAGGCGCCAATAGCCAGTCGCAGCCCGATCTCGCGGGTACGCTCGGTGACGCTGACCAGCATGATGTTCATGATGCCGATGCCGCCCACCAGCAGGCTCACCGCAGCTACGGCCCCCAGCAGGGTAGTCATCACCTTGGTGGTACCCGACAGTGCCTCAGCCAACTGCTGGGTATCGAGCACGTTGAAGTTGTCGTCATCGCCCTCGGCCAGTTTGCGGCGCTCGCGCAGCAGCTGCCTGAGACTGGCCTTCAACCGGGTGCTGTCACTGCCGTCCTGCATCGATACCAATAGGGTGGCCACTTTCTGGTTGCCGGTGACACGGCGCTGCAGCGTGTGCAGCGGCACCAGCACCGAATCGTCCTGGTCATTGCCCATCGCGGCCTGCCCCTTGGAGGCGAGTACACCGATCACCTCACACGAGAACTGCTTGATGCGCAGCTGCTCACCCAAGCCGCCCACACCGACAGCCCCGCCAAAGATCTCACGCCGCACCGTCTCGCCGACGATACAGACGGCCGCACCTGCTGTCTGTTCGTCCGGCTCGAATATGCGCCCTGAGGCGAGCTTCCAATTGCCGGTGACAAACCAGGCGTTGCTGCTGCCGGTGACGCTGGTGGCCCAGTTGCGCCCGTTGCCGACCACGGTGACGCTGGCCCGGCCTTCCGGCGCCACAGCCGCGACCCCGCCGATCTGTGTCAGAATGGCCGCAGCGTCGGCCTCCTTGAAGGAAGGAATACCTGCTCCGCCCCCACCGCCGCCGGGACCTTGGCGTTGCCCCGGGCGCACCATCAGCAGGTTGGTTCCCAGACTGGAGATCTGCATCTGCACTGCCTGAGTGGCACCTTTGCCCAGCGTCACCATGGTGATCACCGCACTGACCCCAATGACAATACCCAGGATGGTGAGAAACGAACGCAGCAGATTGCGGCGGATCGAGCGCAACGCGAGCATCAGCGTGTTGAGCAGCATCAGGGTCTCCCCGCCGTAACCGACACTGCCGAGACCGATGGAGGCGCAACGGTTGGGTGTGGATTTGGCCTATCGCTTTCTATCCTGCCATCGACAAACCGAACGATCCGGTGTGCATAAGCGGCCATGTCGGGCTCGTGCGTAACCATCAGCACGGTAATGCCGTGGTCCGTATTCAACCCCCGCAGCAGGTCCATGATCTCTTGGCTGCGCTGGCTGTCGAGGTTGCCAGTGGGCTCGTCGGCCAGCAGAACCGCCGGTTCAGTGACAATGGCCCGGGCAATCGCCACCCGTTGCTGCTGCCCGCCGGACAGTTCCGCCGGAGTGTGGTGCTCCCAACCGTCCAGCCCCACCGACTGCAGCGCCTTAGCCGAAGCGGCCCGTCGCATCGCCGTACTCTCGCCGCGGTACAGCAGCGGCAGTTCGACGTTCTCCTGGGCCGAGGTGCGTGCCAGCAGGTTGAACCCCTGGAAGACAAAGCCCAGATAGCGGCGGCGCAGCCGGGCACGCTGGTCGCGCGACAATGCTTCAACATGGGAGCCGTGAAACAGGTACTGCCCGGCGCTGGGCGTGTCCAGGCAGCCGAGAATGTTCATCGCGGTCGACTTCCCCGAGCCGCTGGGCCCCATGATGGCAACGAACTCGCCGGCGTTGATGTCGAGATTGATCCCTTGCAACGCCACCAGCTCGGCCTGGCCGGTACCGTATTTCTTGGTGACACCCAGCAACCGGATCAAAGGCATCATACTGGAACTGTTCATTTATCAGCCATTATTTTCTGATCGGTAATGACCTGCATGCCGACTTCCAGATCGCCCCCGGTAATCTCGGTCATGCGGCCATCGCTGATGCCCGGTGTCACGGCAACCGACACCGCCTCGCCATCAAGCAGCACCCAGACCTGTCGTGCCGCTGCCGTGCTGGCACCCTCTGCGGCTGATTTTCGCGTGGTGGTCCTTTTGGGCATGCGCGGCGTCAGGCTGGAGACAATCCCGCCTTTGGTCGTCGGCGTGCCAGTGTTCGTGGCGGTGGGGGTAAAGCGCAGGGCGGTATTGGGGACCAGCAGCACATCGCTGCGCTGCGTGGCGGTAATGGTGGCGGTGGCGGTCATACCGGGCCGCAGGCTCAGATCGGTATTGTCGACGTCGAGGTAGGTCAGATAGGTGACGACATTGTCGGTGATGGTTGAGCCGTAAGCCACTCTGGTAATTTTGGCCGGGTACTTGCGGCTCGGGTAGGCACTGACCGTAAAGCTGGCATTCTGATCCACCTGTACCGAGCCCACATCGGCCTCATCAACATAGACCTGCAGGCGCAGTTGGGTCAGGTCTTCGGCTACGGTGAACAGGGTCACCGCCTGCAAAGACGCCGCAACCGCATTGCCGGGTTCCACTGTCCGGGTCAGCACCACCCCGTTGGATGGCGCCCGGATCGAGGCCTTGGACAGGTTGATCTCATCGGTAGCCAGGGCCGCCTGGGCATCGTTGACACCGGCGCGAGCACTGGCTTCGCTGGCCACCGCCCGCTTCAGAGTCGCACGGGCAACGTCAAGCTCGGTTCTGGAAGGCACCTTGCCCCCGGACAGACGCGCCACTTCCTCAAGCCGCGCCAGGTTGGCCTTGGCCTCACCCACGGTCGCCACGGTTTGCTCGACCAACGCTTTGGCGACAGCCACGGAAGCACGCGAGCGCAGGATCTGGCCCTGCAGCTTCGAGGGATCAAGCTCGACCAGCACCTGGCCCTTTTCGAGGCGGTCATTGACATCAACATTAACATTGAGGACCGTGCCCGATAGTTCGCTGCCGATGTTGATCGAGCGCGTCGGCTGCAGCGTCCCGTTGGCGGTGACGGTAAGGGTAAGATTACCGCGCGCCACGGTCTGCGTGGTGTAACTTGGTGCCCCGTTGGCGGCACTACGTGCCTGCCAGTACCATAATCCCGCGATAACAACCAGGACCAGCACGATGCCGGCCCAGAGCGCAGGGCGACGGTACCAGGTGCGCGGGCCAGGCTCGGCAAGCAAGGTAGCGAGATCGGATGGGGGAGCGGCCTCAGGCGGGGGCGTGCCAGCAGGAGAAGAATTCGGTGAGCTCATGAACGGGAAGTCCGGGTATTTTTTTTGATGGGGGTGGACGGCGCATCACTGCCATCGGGATGCCAGCCGCCCCCCAGAGCCTTGTACAGACGCACATGATCGGCGCTGACATCGGCGCGGGCACTGGCCACACTGGCCTGGGTGGTCAACTGGGTGCGTTGAGTTTCGAGCACAACCTGGAAATCCACCAGACCGCTGCTGTAGCGCTGACGCGCCAGCAAGGCAGCGTTCCCGGCTGCCTCGGCGGCGTTCTCCAAGCGCACCAGGCGCTCGCGATCGCCACGCAGGGCGACCAAGGCGTCTTCCACATCCTTCAACGCCGTCAGCACCACGGCCTGGTAGGCCACGAGGGCTTGATCCAGCGCCGCCTGTTGGGCGCGAACCTGGGAGCGTCGGCCACCACCGTCGAAGATCGGCAGCGAGACGTCGGCCAGCATCGAACTCACGACCGAAGCGCCGTTAGTCAAGGTGCCCAGCGTCAAGGCGTTCAGACCCAGCGAACCGCTGAACGTGAAGTTGGGCAATCGTGCAGCCTCGGCCTGCTGCACCCGGCCCACTGCCGCGGTCACCTGATGTTCGCTCGCACGCACGTCGGGGCGCTGGCGCAGCGTCTCGGCAGGTAGGCTCAAGGCCAGATCCTCGGCCGCCTGGGGGACCGGCCCGGCTGCAGCCAACTGCGGCAACAAGGCCGCAGGGGGCTGGCCGGTCAGTACCGCCAGGGCATGACAGGTCTGTTCGATGCTGGTTTGCAAGGCCGGCAACAGGGCGCGGGTCTGTTCGTCCGCGGTACGCGCCTGCTCGGCCTCGATAGAGGTGACCAGACCGGCCTGCAGACGCCACTGGGTAATCTGCAACGTCTCTTGCTGGCTGGCCAGGTTGTCCTTGGCAATTGTTAGGCGTGCCTGGGCATCGCGCAAGGTGATGTACGCAAGCGCCACCTCGGCGGCAATCGACACCTGCACGTCTCCCAGGCTTGCGGCGCTAGCCTGGGCGGCGGCTTTGCTGGTGGCGAGTGCGCTGCGATTGGCGCCAAAGATATCGAGTTCCCAGGTGGCATCCAAGCCGACGGCGAAAGTGTTGACAGCACTGTTGCTCCCCGACTGGCTGCGCTGTGCCGAGGCCGAACTGCCGATTGCCGGCCACAACGCAGCCGCCGAAACGTCACGCAGCGCCCGGGCCTGCAGCAGTGCAGCCTGCGCGCTCTTGACGCTGGTGTTGGCCTGCAAGGCCTGGGTCACGAGCCTGGCGAGCAGCGGGTCGTTAAAACGCGACCACCACTGAGCAAGCGACGAGGTGCCGTCCTTGTCCATGCCATCGGCCGTTGACCACGCGACCGGCACCTCGATGGCAACAGAGGGAGCAGATTGCGGCATCACGGCCACACACCCGCTCTGCACCAACATCAGAAAACCCAGGACAAGCAGCCGACTGCACATCGCCAGTAGCCCTGTGTCGCTGACGACCAGCGCAGGTGCCGTGTTGCTCAGCGATTGCGTATTCATTAGGGGTTGTTCCACTTGCAATGATACATCTCCGGCATGTCCTGGCCGTATTGTTTATTGATGCCCAACTTGCACTCGATGAGCTGGTCCTTAACCATTTTAGCGACGGCCTTTAGCGGACGAACGCTACCGCTCATCTAGACGATGTTTTTTCAAGTTGCACGTCTCTTATGATAACTTTACAAACCTGCATCGTGCGCAAGCAGGGCTTTCACCCTGTGCTTATATCTGATCGTAGGGCTTGACCAGGTGCCGGGAGATACAGGGCTTATCTTCTCTCATACGAGCCTCCGTCTCTGTCATGGTCATGCCGCTCACCACGGTCACGATCATGATGCCCCCCGCCCCTGCCATCCTCGGGATAGCCCCAAAAACAGCCGCTCAACGATACCAGCATGGTCACCAACGCTATTGCCAATAAAATGATTTTCTTCATTGTCTCCTCCAATTATTTTTACCTTTCCCGTTCTAGTTATTAAAACGGGAAAACTCTCAACAGTCAAATTCACTTCTTTCAATACGTATAAAGATAGCGGCAACACGGGAGCCTTTGACAATTCGCTACCGGCCGATAGAATTGCACCTCTGTTCGCCCGCTTGAGCCAGGCCCCACTTCCAGTTCCGAATTTCCGGCATATCCTGACCGTGGGTGTCTATGTACTGCTTATGCTCGATCAACTTATCCTGCACCATCCGTGCAAGCTGAGCGCCACTCGCCCCTAACTGCGGACACCTGTTGATTACATCCTGGACCAGATGAAACCGGTCCAAATCGTTCAACACCGTCATGTCAAAGGTCGTGGTGATGGTACCCTCTTCCTTATACCCTCGGACATGCATGCTCTCGTGGTTGGTGCGGCGGTAGGTTAGGCGGTGGACCAACCAGGGATAGCCGTGGAAGGCAAAAACGATCGGCTTGTCTTTGGTGAAAAGCGCATCAAAATCGATATCGCTCAGCCCGTGCGGGTGCTCAATTTGCGGCTGCAGTTTCATTAGATCAACCACATTGACCACCCGGATTTTCAGATCGGGCAGATACTCGCGGAGGATGGAAACCGCGGCCAGGGTTTCGAGCGTCGGTACGTCGCCGCAACAGGCCATCACTACGTCCGGTTCCGTACCCTGGTCACTGCCGGCCCAATGCCAGACACCGATTCCTTGCCTGCAATGCTCGACCGCCTCGTCCATGGTCAACCATTGGGCTGCCTGATACTTACCCGCGATCACCACATTGACGTAATGCCGACTCCGCAGGCAATGGTCCCAGACCGACAACAGACAGTTGGCATCCGGCGGCAGATACACCCGCACGACCGAGGCTTTTTTGTTGACCACATGATCGATAAAACCGGGGTCTTGATGGGTAAAACCGTTATGTGCCTGCTGCCAGACATGGGAGGCCAACAGGTAATTGAGTGAGGCTATTTTTCGCCGCCAAGGTAATGCCGCAGTGACTTTCAGCCACTTGGCATGCTGGTTGAACATTGAATCGATGATGTGCACAAAGGCTTCATAACTATTGAACAACCCGTGCCGGCCCGTGAGCAGATACCCTTCGAGCCAACCTTGACACTGATGCTCGGAAAGCATCTCCATGACCCGACCGTCGCTTGCCAGAAACTCATCCTGAGCTTCCGTTTCTGCCTGCCATTGGCGATTGGTGACCTCAAAAACGGCGTTCAAGCGGTTGGAAAGCGTCTCGTCAGGACCGAAAATTCTAAAATTCCGTTGTTCCCTGTTCAGCGTGATCACCTCGCGCAGAAACTCTCCGAGCACGTGCGTGTCGGCGGCCTGGGTTGCTCCGGGTGACGACACGGCCACTGCAAAATTTCTGAACTCCGGCATAATCAGGTCGCGCAGCAGTAAGCCGCCGTTAGCTTGCGGATTAGCACCCATCCGTCGATCCCCAAGGGGTGCGAGTTCAGCCAGTTGGGAGAAGAGACAGCCCTGCGCATCGAAGAGTTTCTCGGGTTGATAGCTTTTCATCCAACTTTCGAGGAGTTGCAGATGCTCGGGATGCTCGGCATCAATGAGGAGCGGCACCTGATGGGCACGGAAGGTCCCTTCCACCGGTACGCCATCGACTACTTTCGGTCCCGTCCAGCCTTTAGGAGATTTGAGCACGATCATCGGCCAACGCGGCCTGGTGGCATCGTTTGTGTCCCGGGCATGACGTTGCATCTGCTGGATTTCAGCAATGACCGTATCTAGGGTGGCGGCCATTAGTTGATGCATGGTTTCCGGCTGATCACCTTCCACAAAATACGGTGTCCAGCCGTAGCCGCGGAGCAACTGGTCCAGCTCCTCCTGGCTGATGCGCGCCAGGACGGCCGGGTTGGCGATTTTATAACCGTTGAGATGGAGGATCGGCAGCACCGCGCCGTCGGTAATCGGACTCAAAAACTTGTTAGAGTGCCAGGCCGTTGCCAGGGGTCCGGTTTCCGCTTCGCCGTCACCGATAACACAGGCAACAATCAACTGCGGATTATCGAACACGGCCCCAAAGGCGTGGCTGAGTGAATACCCCAGCTCGCCCCCCTCGTGAATCGACCCCGGACACTCCGGCGAGACATGGCTGGGAATCCCCCCGGGGAAAGAAAACTGGGTGAACAGTTTCTTCAATCCAGCCTCATCCTGGGTAATAGTCGGATACACCTCGCTGTAGGTGCCTTCGAGATAGGTATTGCTGACCAGCGCCGGGCCGCCATGGCCGGGGCCGGAAATGTAGATCATATCCAGGTCATACTTTTTGATGACCCGGTTCAGATGCACATAGATAAAATTCTGTCCCGGGGTGGTGCCCCAATGCCCGAGCAAAGTCGGCTTGATGTGCCACGGCTTGAGCGGTTCCCGCAACAGCGGATTGTCGTACAGGTACATCTGGCCGATTGATAGATAATTGGCGGCGCGCCAGTAGGCATCCATCTTATTGAGCAGATCCGACGGCAGCGGTGTTGTCTTTGCGTTCATATGGTACCTTTTAATCAATAAGTTGTTGTCCTGTAACCATGAAGGGGAGCGTCATGCTGTGGCCCTTGCGTTATGCTGTAAGCCAAACGCATCCAGCTGCGCACAGGTGGTCGTGTAATCCGTATGCAGAATGCCGCGAATCCCCAGACCTGCCGCAATCTCAACGAACATTGGCTTGTTTTCGATATAGACGACCTCGTGGGCCGGAACCTGGGCGATGTCGAGCGCCAGCCGAAAAATGTCGGCGTCGGGCTTGCGGAGGTGGACAAAGCACGAAGAGATGAAACAATCTACAAATCCGTTCAGCTTGAATTTACGCACGCGATACGCATTCAGTTCACGCGCTTCGTTGCTGACCACGATAATTTTCAGCCCGTACCATGCCTTGAGCCATTGGATCAGTTCGATCATGTCACGATGGGGTGTTGATTGCGCAAAGATGAAGCGCCGAAACTGCGCCCGGGTAAAGGAACGCTCCCGGTAGAAGACCACCAGCCGCAAATATTCATCCAGGGTCAGTTTCCCATCCTCATAGGTTTCGAAGGTCAGGTGATGCCGAGCCTCCATCTCTGCCAAATCCAGCTCGAAGATCGTCGCTGCCCGTTTACGGGCATGACGATCCCACCCATCGGAGAGCAGAACACCGCCGATATCGAGAAATAAGGTCTTGATTGAAGTATTCTTTTCCATTCAGTCTCCAGCAATATAATCGTGCCGTTTGCAGTGGCGTTCACGCAGGGTGTTGCTCGCCCCTCTTCGCTGCAATGAGAGTGAAGCAATGTATGCGCCGGTTTACAGTGCGCAGCGCGCGCATTACCCATCTCTATGATATATAAAAACAATTACCTAAGAGGTATCGGCAAAACCACCTTCGGCAACCGGGTGAAAAGGGTTACCTGGCATCAGTGGTTACAGGTGACCTCTTCTCCGACCTTGTTGCCCAGGCGAATGGCGGCCGGCAACCTCGAATGTCATCGCTGCGCCAGGGGGTCGGCATGCTTACCGGCTCGACTTTTCAGCCTGCTCCGTGTCTCCCAGTTTGCGGTAGGCCTGCTGCAGAAGACTTCTGTTGGATTGCCGCAGTTTGTTATTGTTCCCTGCCAGGCTCTCTGATTTGTGACAGAACTGCACCGTTTGCCCGAAATCGCCCTGCGCGTATTTGCTCTGTGCCAGAAGATGCCAGTACTGGGCATTGCGCGGTTCAATGCGCAGGGCTCGCTCAAGCAGCATTTCGGCCTGACCGGGATGGCCTGACGCCAGGGCCTCATTGGCGCTAGCATAGAGGCTGCGCGCAGGTCCGGACTGAACAGCTGGTGGTTGTGGCACCGGCACTTGCGGGCGCTCAATCGGCACCGGTACGTCCGGACGTTCAATCGGTACCGGTGTGCCAGGACGTTGGACGGGATGCTGGATCGCACAGCTTGGCAAGACAAGGACAACCAAAAGCAGCAGCGGCAGAGGCGGTCGTCGTCTAAACGATATCAGTCCATTCCTTTGGGCCATGGCGCTTCTCGGGTGCGAACGGTCATTCCAGCCAGCGGCGGATCGAGTTGAAAATTCCATTGGTCTCCTTTTTGATTGTCTGCATATCGATTGGCGGGTGGACCGAATCCGGAGCCGGTTCCGTACCGGCGATAAAAGGCAGAGAGGCGCTGTCTGCGTTGCCCCTGGCCCATTGGATGCCCGAGGGTTCGGTCAGCTCCAGCGGTTGCGGATGCAGGGCCCGCATGATTTCGCCCCATACGGGCAGGGCACCGGTCGCGCCGGTTATCCCGGCCGGCTGGTTGTCATCCCGGCCGATCCAGACCACGGCCAGTCGATCCCCGGTGAAGCCGGCAAACCAGCTGTCCCGCAGATCGTTGGTGGTCCCGGTTTTACCGGCAAGGTTGTGCGATGCCGGTATATAGCGGCTAAGAGCGTGAGCGGTTCCTTCGCTGACCACATGCTGCAACGCAGTGTTCAGGAGAAATATCTGCTCGGGGGGAAAGCGCTGCTCAACTGAGAGGCCGTAGCGTTTCAGTAGGGTACGATCAGCACCCATAACGCTGCTGATACAGCGCTGCGGCTGAAAAAAACCGCCCGAGGCCAGGGTCTGGTACATCTGGCTCACCTCAAGAGGTGTCATCTCCGCCGTGCCCAGCAGAAAAGAGGGATAGGCTGCCACCTCGCCGGTCAAACCGAGGCTTTTGGCGGTAGCGATAACCTTATCAACGCCAAGTTCCAGACCGAGATTGATCGTCGCCAAATTGTAGGAATGGGCCAACGCCAGATAGAGCGGCACCTGGCCATGCTCTTTCTGATCGAAATTCTGCGGCCGCCAGGTCTCATGCCCCTGTTCTTTCAGGCTGACGGCCTTATCCTGCACCGGACTCATCAAGGTATACCCCTGACTGAGCGCCGTCAGATAAACAGCCGGTTTGATCAGCGAGCCGATGGGACGCTTGGCGTGGGTAGCCCGGTTGAACCCGGCAGCGTACGGTTTGCGGCCGCCCGCCAAGGCCAGGATTTCACCGTTCTCCCGATTGGTAATCACCACCGCCCCTTCCAGCTGCTGCCGTCCGGCATGCTGTTCAAGGGCGCTCAGTGTCCGGTCAAGGTGTTTTTCCACCTGCCACTGGACCTGAGGGTCAAGGGTGGTCAGGATCTTCAGCCCATTGCCGTTCAGGTCCTCCTCGCGATACTCCTTGGTCAGTTGCTGGTGCACCAGATCGAGAAAAGCCGGAAACCGGTTGAACCCCTTCATGACCTGGGTGGCCTTGTCGAGCGGCTCGTTCATGGCCTGCTGGAACTGCGACTCGTTCAGGAGGCCGTGTTCGCGCATGACCGTGAGCACCACCGCTCTTCTTTTCAGGCAGTCTGCAGGATTTTTGCGGGGATCGTAGGCAGAGGGGGCCTTGATCATTCCAACCAGCATGGCGATCTGATCAGCCGTGAGATCAGCGAGGTCGCGACGAAAATAAAACCGACTAGCCAGACCGAAACCGTGCACCGCCCGGCCGCCATCCTGGCCAAGAAAAATCTCGTTGGCATAAGCGGTCAGGATGTCATCCTTTCCATAATGCATCTCAAGGAGCAGGGCCATGATGGCCTCGTTGCTCTTGCGCAGCAGGGTCCGTTCGTTGGACAGAAAGAAGTTCTTCGCCAGTTGCTGCGTCAGGGTGCTGGCCCCCTGTACCGTTGCGCCAGCCCGGATATTGGCGAACAAAGCCCGGAATATGGAGCGAACAGCTATGCCGTGGTGCGCATAGAAATTTTGATCCTCGATAGCTAAAAGGGTCTTCACCAGGAGCTCCGGCAGCTCGGACCGATTGAGCAGGATTCTGCCCTCATGTTCCAGGGCATGAAAACTACCGATGCGGGCCGGGTCGATCCTGATGAGCGGCAGCGGGGTGGAGGTGCCGGTTCGGGTGATTTCTCGCACCGTGCCTCCTGCCAAAGAAACCGTGACCCGCTCAGATGGTTCGAGTCCCGAAGGGTACTGAAAATCACGGGTGACCAGATCAAAGGTAGTGCCATTGCGCCGGTAGGCGCCTGCGGCCGCAACCTGGCTGTCTTGGCGGTAGCCGGCCAGTTCCAGTTCGTCTTCGAGTGTCTGCGGGGTGAGGCCGAGGCCCGGATAGAGTTCGAGCGGACGGGCGTAGACCTCAGCAGGCAGCGACCAGAGCTTGCCGTCGAATTTTCCTTTGATCATCTTATCCAGCCGCAGCACATGCAGACTGAGGACCAGGGTCAGAAGCACCAGCGTTGCGGCAACGGTCGAGATCAGGGCCAGCCGGGTTTTCGTCATGTTCATTGCATCTCACTAATCATTTTTTCTCTAATGCCCACGAGGGCTTCTCTCGTTGCAATCCCTCGCCTTGCTGCGCTGCGCCATCGCCATTACTCACCAAATTTGCGGACAAACCAGGCCTTGACCAGCTGTGTCAAAACCGCGTACCCCAACATCATGATAGTCAGATACAGCCAGTACAATGGGGGGAGCGGCACGAACCCAAGGGTGCTTGCCAGAGGCGAAACCGTCAGGAAAGCGCCGACCGCGACGATGATGACGGAGGTGAGGATGAGCGGCCAACTGGCCCGACTTTGAATGAACGGGATTTTGTTGGTACGGATGATATGGATGATCAACGTTTGGGTAAAGAGCGACTCGACAAACCAGCCGGTATGGAACAGGGTCGGGTTGTTCCAGCAGTTAAAAACATACAGCATCATGAAGAAAGTCAGATAATCGAAGATCGAGCTGATCGGCCCGATAATCAGGATAAAATGGAGAATCTTGTCAATCGTCCATTGGCGAGGCTTTGCCAGCCATTCATCGTCCACCTGGTCGGTGGGGATGGTGGTCTGCGAGAAGTCGTACAGCAAATTATTGACCAGCACCTGGATCGGCAGCATGGGCAGGAATGGCAGGAAGGCGCTGGCCCCCACCACACTGAACATATTGCCGAAGTTCGAGCTGGCCGCCATCTTGATGTACTTGATAATGTTGCCGAACACCCGCCGGCCTTCCAGCACCCCCTGTTCCAGTACCAGCAGGCTGTTTTCCAGCAGGATAATATCAGAGGATTCCTTGGCGATGTCCACGGCACTGTCCACCGAAATGCCGACATCGGCAGCCTTCAAGGCCGGGGCGTCGTTGATGCCGTCGCCCATGAAGCCTAAGACGTGGCCCTTACTCTGCAACGCCCGGATGATGCGCTCCTTATGCGCCGGCACCAGCCGGGCAAAGACGCTGGTTGCGCTGGCAGCTTCGGCCAGTTCCGGCTCGCTCATGGTCTCAATCTGGGAGCCGAGCAGGAGGTGGTCCACCGGCATGCCCACTTGCTTGCAGATGTAGGCGGTAATTATCTCATTGTCGCCGGTCAGGACCTTGACGTCCACACACAGGCTATGGAGCCGTTGCAAAGCCTCCGTGGCGGTATCCTTAGGCGGGTCTAGGAAGGCCATAAAACCCAACAGGATCAGATCGGCCTCATCCTTGATGGCGTAGACCGGTTCGTCGGGGGCACCCGGCATTTGCTTGTAGGCCAGGGCGACCACCCGGAAGCCCTGTCCGTTGAGATCGTCAGCGAGTTGTCGGCGTTTGGCATCGTGCTCGGGCAGCACTTCGATGACCTCGCCTTTGACTTCCACCCGGGTACACTGGTTCAGCACTTCCTCTACCGCGCCCTTGCAGATCAGCGTGTTCAATCCGGTTTCGTCTTCCACAATCACCGACATGCGCCGACGGACAAAGTCGAAAGGGATCTCGTCGATCTTGCGGTATTTCTCGTCAGCCTTCAGGTGGTCTTTCAACTCCTCGTGGTCAAGGATCGCCTTGTCCAGCAGGTTCTTCAACCCGGTATGATGGAAACTATTGAGATAACCGAAATGCAGCACCTTGTCGCTGGGCTCGCCATACACGTCCAAGTGTTTTTCAAGAACAATCTTACCCTGGGTGAGGGTGCCGGTCTTATCGGTGCACAGCACATCCATGGCCCCGAAGTTCTGGATGGCGTTCAGGCGTTTGACGATCACCTTCTTGCGGGCCATTGCCAGGGCGCCTTTCGACAGGTTGACCGTCACGATCATGGGCAGCATCTCCGGAGTCAACCCGACAGCCACGGCCATGGCAAAGAGGAACGCTTCCAGCCAGTCGTGCTTAACAAAGCCATTGATTAGGAACACCGCAGGGACCATTACGGCGATAAAACCGATCATCAGCCAGGTGAACTTGTTGATCCCCTTATCGAAGCTGGTTAACTGACGCTGGCCGACGATGCTGGCGGCCAACGAACCGAAATAGGTGCGGTCACCGGTATGGATAACCGTGGCGGTCGCGGAGCCGCTCTCGACATTGGAGCCGAGAAAACAGAGGTTGGGCAGATCGAGCGGGTTCACAATATCCGCGGATGCGGTGGCGGCTTTTTTTTCAACGGGCAAGGCTTCGCCGGTAAGGGCCGCCTGGTTGAGGAACAGGTCTTTGGCGACAAGCACCCGGACATCGGCCGGCACCATATCGCCCGCTGCCAGCCGGATGATATCGCCGGGTACCAGCATCTTGAGCGAGACCTCCTTTTCCTTGCCATCTCGCACCAGCGTCGCCGTATTGCTGACCATGGCCTGGAGTTTTTCGGCAGCGTTATCGGCCCGCATCTCCTGGAAGAAACGCAGCACTATACCCAGAACCACCATCACGAAGATGACCACCGTCGCCCGCTGATCTCCAGTGAAATAAGAGAGCACGCCCAGCGCCGTGAGCAGTAGGACCAAGGGATTTTTGATGTTGCTCAAAAGGCGCATCACCGCCGATTGATGTTTCTCCCGGGCAATCTCATTGGTACCGTACTGCTGCAAGCGGGAAAGTGCTTCCGTCTCGCTCAGGCCATCGGCTTGCGATCCCAGATCCTTGAGAACGGTATCCGTATCGGTACGCGCTTTTTCCAGGAGTTCCACGGAATTCTGGGCCTCCTTACCGCCGGAGATTGTGCCCGGAGGCGGAGATGCCTTCGGTTTATTCTTTAATGTTGCCATGCGCCCCTCGGTCTGCGTCCTATTTTTTAAAATAAGCGCGTACTTTTGCTGCGATCTGGCTATCCGTCATCTTATCGCTGGGCTCCACGGCGATGATATTGGCCCCGAGTTTAGCGTGATCGAGATGATTTTTCAGCTCACCCTTGGCCTCACCAGGACCAAAAATCAGAAGGGATTCGACACCGCGCAGTGCTGCCATCACCTCTGCGTAATACTGGGTGAGCTCGCCCGTCAATTTTCGTTCTTGGCTATTATCAGCCTTGACCAGCTGTGCTTCATAGGGAGCCGACGAACGGCCGCTCTCAGCCCGTCCGGGGTGTTTTTCAATGTTGGATTGGATTTCCATGGTCTCTTCCCCGCGGGGGGAGATCAGCACAATCACCGCCTTTCGACGATCAATCCACAAACCTGCCTTCATGTTCATATCAGTCTCCTGGTTCTATTGTTACGTTTCGTTGACAAATCAAAAAATCTTACGATCGTTGCCAAAGGATTTGAGCAGCTTCCAGAGGCACGGCCACACTCTCGCAGCGCGGTATCACCCGGGCCGTATAGTCGGCTAGCGGACGGGTCGCCGACACAGCCGCTGTGTATACGTAACCGCCCGACGCGCCCACCAGTTGGCGATCTCGCTGCATCTCTTGCCGAAGAGGACCACCGTCGTGGAGCCCATCCGCATAGAGCTCGACCTGAACAGCATTGGGGTCAAGATCGTTAAGATAGACCTGCACCTCAAATACATGCCACTCACCTTGCGTTTCTATCTTGACCTCCCCGAAGCGCAGGGTGGCCCATTTCTGTTCCAGCGTGTGTTGCCAAGCAACTATCTGCCTGCCGATGGCGCCGTTATCGGCGCTGCGCAAGCGGTAGGCCGCAGCAGCCGGAAGATAGTGTTGCCCCGTATATTCACGCACTGTGCGGGTTGCGGAAAAATGAGGGGTCAACCGCGCCATGCTTTCCCGCATTCGCGCCACCCAGGCGGTGGGAATGCCCTGCGAATCGCGGTTATAGAACTCAGGCACGACCTCGCGTTCGAGCAGGTCGTAGAGCATCTCCGCGTCATTGGCATCCCAGACAGGATCATCATTATGCTCCTGACCATCTCCCAAGGCCCAACCCAGATCCGGGGCATAGGCCTCGGCCCACCACCCGTCCAGCACCGAAAGATTGATCCCGCCGTTCACCAACACCTTCATGCCGCTAGTGCCACAGGCCTCCCAAGGGCGCCGTGGCGTGTTGATCCAGACATCCACACCCTGCACCAGGTTCTTGGTCAAGTGCATGTCATAGTCACTGAGAAAGATCACATGCAGACGGGTCTCGGGCCGCCGGATGAAATGCATCCATTCCTCAATCATGGCCTGCCCCGCCTGGTCCGCGGGGTGGGCCTTGCCGGCCAGGATAAGTTGCACCGGATGCTGGGCATTGGTTAGCAGACGAATCAGCCGCTCGGGATCGTGCAACAGCAGGTTCGGCCTTTTGTAGGTGGCAAAGCGTCGCGCAAAGCCCAGGGTCAAGACGTTGGGATCAAAAATATGTTTCGCTCGATCAATCGCCTTGGGTGGTGCCCCGGCAGCGGCCAATTGCAGGGCCAATCGCTCCCGGGCGTAGGCTACCAACGATTTGCTGGCGTCAATGCGAAATTGCCAGAGGTCGACATCAGCGACACACCGAATATCCTGTCCAAGAGTATCCGGAGCGCCTCGCCAGCGGTCCTTGCCACAGGAATTCGTCCAAAGGTCATCGGCCGGGGCCGAGTCCCAGGTCGGCATATGGACCCCGTTGGTTACATATCCGACCGGGATTTCATCCTGCGGCCAGTGGGGAAAAAGAGGCTCAAAGATGCACCGGCTGACTTGCCCGTGCAAGCGACTGACGCCGTTGACCGCCCCGCTGCCCCGGATGGCGAGATAGGCCATGTTGAAAGGCTCGGAGGCGTCGTTCGGATTTTGGCGGCCCAGCGCTAAGAGATCATGGACGGTCAGGCCGAGTCGCTGCTCGGCATAGGCACCCAAGTATTGTTCGATGAGCGCCGGAGGGAAACGATCACAGCCGGCGGCCACTGCGGTGTGGGTGGTGAAGAGATTGCCCGCCCGGGTGGCAGCCAGCGCAACTTCGAAGGGTTGCGCCGTCTCGTGCATGAAACTGCAGGCCCGCTCCAGCACAGCAAAGGCGGCATGTCCTTCATTCAGATGACAGACTTCCGGTTGGATGCCGAGTGCGGTCAGCAGACGCCAGCCGCCGATCCCCAACAGCATTTCCTGCTTGAGACGCAACTCCGGTCCGCCGCCATACAGCTCGCTGGTGATGCCGCGATGCGCAGGGAAATTCGCCGCGTCATTGCTGTCCAGCAGGTACAGTTTAACTCGGCCGACCTGGACCTGCCAGGCGCGCAGCCAGACTGAGTACCCCGGTAAATTGATCTCCAGCCGCAACCATTCGCCGTTCGGATGGCGCAACGGTGTAATCGGCAACTGTCCGGGGTCGTTATAGGGAAAGAGGGCCTGTTGAGCTCCATCCTTGTCAATCACCTGGCGAAAATAGCCCTGTTGATAGAGCAGTCCCACCCCGACCACCGGTACGCCCAGGTCGCTGGCGGCCTTGAGTTGATCGCCGGCAACATTGCCCAACCCTCCCGAGTAAATCGGCAATGCATCACTGAGCATAAACTCCATGCTGAAATAGGCGACGCAGGAGAGAGGGGCCTGCCCATGTTGCTGCTGAAACCATGCTGGTACGGCCACTGCTTGCCGTCTGGTCTGCACCAGGCTGTCAACCTTTTTGCGAAAAACGAGGTCTGCCAATACAGATTCGATCTGGTCGCGCGATACCGTCTGCAGGACGACCCAGGGGTTATGGGTGATTTCCCACAGTTTGGGATCAAGCCGCCGCCACACTTCGTCGGTGGAATGATCCCACGACCAGTGCATATCCAGGGCAAGCTCTGCCAGGGAATCAAACCCTTCGATTTCCGTGGGGAGCAGATTGTAGATGGGGTGACTGACGCGGGTTTGCTTGCTCATTTTCGCTATCCTGACAATCGAGAATTATTCCGCTCTTTAAGCCTGCACGCCTGCAGGGCCTGGTTCTTTCTTTACTATAAGGATGGAACAGGGCGTTTTACGAACAATTTCATCATTGCTGCGCCCGAAGAGAAAATGCTCCAGGTGCCCCTCTGCATGCGCCAACAGGATAAGGAGATCTATCTGTTCATCCTTGACGACCTTACAGATTTCCGTTGCAGGGTACCCCTCTTTAACCAATTCTTTGATCTTCAAGCCTTTTTCGTTTTCTGCAGTGATCGTAGCGGTCAGTGCCTCTCGTGTTGTACGAAGATTTTCCTCATATTCTCCCACCTTGGTTCCCTCAAGGTTGATCGAATCATCGACAACATGGAGAACAGAGAGCTCAGCTTCATATTTCCAAGCTAGAGAAATTCCATAATGAACAGCTTTCCTGCAGTATTTTGTATCCCTGCTCACCACCAGAATCCGTTTGATTCCTTCCATATCCAACCTCCGTATACATTGATCTTGCCATTATCATTGAGAATAGGCGGGGATTGTCGCACATGGCCTTGTAGGCAACAGTGTCCTCGCTCCATATTTGGTTAAGCAATCTATACGCCGGTTTTAATCGTTCAACGCTTAGTCACTCATCGCTCTGATCTTCCATACTAAGTACCCTGAAATTTCCGCAGAACCATTATTACACACCGCCTATAAATGGTCGTATTTAACCATTGGTTATATATGGCCGTTCACGCCGAGCTTCTTCTTGTTACGGGAGGCTGGAAAAAAGGGACAGCACGGAGGGCTTCCCGGCGTGTGAGGATAACCTGGAACCACTGTTGCGCAAGGAGGGGAGAGCGTCCTTGGTCCAGTTATAGAAGCCAGAGGCCTCCTACCGAACGGGAACGAGAGTTGGTTCAGGTAAAAATAGAGCAGGATGTATAAAAAAAAGTGGAGTAACTTTGCCAAGGAGCTGGCAGTATCAAGGGGGGGGGACAGATGGTTGAGACGCAAGCCTCCGGAGAAAAAAAATTGAGGCGTCTTTCTCCGACAGCCTTCGATCTCCGATTTTACATAATACAAAAAGCAGCAGGATGCCGACCGGCCTTCAGTGGCCACTCGTGACGACCAACCTCATTGGTTGCACATCTGCAATAACGCGAGCTCTGCCTCTCTGCCCGCCGGGCAGATTCAGGAAGGCTATCAGCCCTGATAGACGCAGCTGATCAGATCGGAGAGTTCATACTCAACCTGATGTTGCGATAAGGCTGCAAAAACTGCGGGCAGCTGTTCCACATTATCAACCTGCAGCATCCGGCCGTTGTCGAGCACCCGGTACCCATTTGCCTCCAACACCGCCACCGCCTGCGCCAGTCGAGTGACCACGAGCCCCAATCTGGAGAAATCATTCATGTAGAACAGCGGCCAATCATCATGACAGGCCATTGGTTTTCCTTTTTCCACAATCGGTAATAGACCCATGGAGATCCTCCGGGCTGGTTGTTGATCAAAGGGTATTTCCCGACCCCCTCGTTCGGTTGCCGTCTCCCGCTCCTGACTCGTTTTGCAGACTGGATGGCAAATTATCTTCCCCATTGCGAGTCTCCGTGCTATTTTCAATAAGAGGTCGCGCTCTACTTAGCGAAAAAACACCCTTTTTTCCCCGCGATGTCACGCCCCTCAGTTCCCAGCCTTGCCGGAGAATATCAATATGTCGGACCTGAATGATCCCAGAGTATTTTTTGCGGCTGAACGCACCTTGCTGGCGTGGACACGCACGTCGCTGACCCTAATGGCCTTTGGTTTTGTGGTTGAACGTTTCGGCTTGTTTGTCCATATGCTGTTACCGCAGCACAATGAACCGCTGCAGCGGGGCCTCTCGTTCTGGATAGGTCTTTCGTTCATTATCCTGGGATCGCTGTCTTCGGCGGTGGCGGTCCTCCAGTACCGAAAATTACTACAGACACTCAAGCCGAGCGAGATCCCCACCGGTTATCTCGTCAATCTCAGTGCGTTAACCAATCTGGTTGTCGCCACTCTGGGTGCCGCCTTGACCGCTTATCTGTTCCGGGGCACCCTTCTCTAACCCACTCCAGCAGTGCTGCTTTCGCCGAGCCTGCGTCCCCCTTTCTAGCTGTCCGGGCCGGTAATCTGCCGGTACAGGCATTTCCGTTGTGCAGTGAAGGACCACCAAGGACGGGCTTCCCCACCCTCCATGAAATGGACCGCTGCCATGAAGGTATCGAGGACACAAGGGTCGTGGCGCTGCCTAGTTTGCTGCTCAAGGGTGCGAAACAAAACAAGCGGATCGCTGCCGATCAGCTGCTGCGGCCGTTCGATGCCGATCAAACGTAAATCTGCGGCCATGGCTTTGCCGATATTGGGCAGCTGCTCAAGCCGAGTGACGGTTATTCTGTCTGGATTTTTCATCTATTGTTGCCACGGGATAAAAAGGCGTTAAGCGGCCTGCCGATAGACCAATACCGCCAGCACTTCAGCGACCCTATGGCCGGCAGCGAACCGCTTCGGCAGCGCACGGAGAGAGGTTTACCAGATATTCTGCTCATCCGTTGCAGAAGGCCATTTGGTCAATAACCACGCTTCTGAGTATATATAAAATTCCGGGGCAGCATAGCAGAAAGTCGGTCAGGGAGAGAAGAGGAAGTTGTTTATACGAAGATTTTTCATTGTTTATCGGTATAAATCAGCGGACAGCAGTAAACCCATACCATGGTTTTTTATTCCTATACTCCGCGGGACGAAGGGCCAATTCGTAGTTTTTAATCTTTTTCCCCATAAAGTTCATCCATTCCACAGATTGGAGCTGAGAGGCGAAGGGTCCCACCTCTACAATATCATTGTGTCCTACACCAAGAGAATCCAAACAATGGTCAACCTGTTCTTTCTTCTGATAAATCCCAACCAATGATCGCATGTGTCACCTTCTTTGCAGGAACAATCTCAACGTTCCCGGTATAGTAATCCTTTGATTATGGTCAGACCGCTTGCATACCAGACGCTGCCCGGACAAACGCATCGCAACCCAATACTTTTTTTGACAAAAAACCTATCGCCTCACCTCGGCACGTACCGATAATCGCCTGGTTGGCTGCTTACGTTTTTCAGAATGAACAACGCTGTCCTTACTCACCTGAGGCTGCGGCCGCGCCTCTCGTCCGACCAGATCAGAACAGTGAAAAAAGACATACCAATCACTTCGCTGCCGCATTGAAAGCTTTTTCCGGGGAAACATTTCATTCCACCAGCGAGGTATACATGCACCAGCGGTAACGACTAAATGAATGGCGCCTACGATCAATATAGCTGCTATGAAAATCTCAATGGGTTCCATCGCTCACCTCTATTGAAAGGGGGAGAGATCGGTTGAGCCCTCCCTTTCTGACATTTCCCTGCAAGCACCTCAAGGCGTGCACAGCCCTCTGCAAACCGAGGGCCGAAGCCGCTGTTGAAGCATGTATCAAACCAGATTACACACTCCCCTTATGATCCATTTTTTTGACGACCAAAATAGGCAGAGCGGAAAGCGTTGCAACACGTTCAACCACGCTCCCCATAAGAATCCGGGCAAGGGCGGTATGACCGAAAGATCCCAGCACAATCAGCTGCATATTCTTTTCCTCGCCGTACTGCACGATACCCTCGTACGGAGAACCTTCTCGAACCGCAACGACCACAGGAACACCCAATTTCTCACCTTGATCAGCCACTACTTGCAAAGGTGTTAAGCATTTACGCCGTGCATCATCAAGCACCTTATAGAGCAGGCTACGATTGATGGGAATATCGAGGACCGTAAGGGCATGGACCTCTCCACCGTAGGCCAAGGCAAGATCAAGCGCCTGCTGCCCGGCGTCCATGCTGAATTTTGACCCGTCAATCCCCACCAGTATCCGCGAGAAATTGACCTCGGCCCCGTCAGGAATCATCATGACATCGCAAGGACTGTACCCGATAACCTTTGCGGCCGTTCGCCCGAGCAATACCCGTTCGACAAAGGAACGTCGTGGGCACCCCATAAGGAGAAGCTCTGCCCCTTCTTCCTCCGCCAGGGCGACAATTTCATCACTCGGCACCCCTACCTTATGAACAGTGCGGACAGTTTGGCCAAGGGCAGCAGCTCTTGTTTCAGCCTCCTGCAAACACTGTTTAAAGGAAAGGCTGAATTGCTCGTTGGCATCGACTATCTTCCAACGATGCATGTTCCCATCATACTGAGGCGTTACCGAGACCGCGACCAGCCTTGCCTGCATCGAACCGGCCAAGCGGAGAGCTTGTTGAAATGCCGATTGACTGGCAGCGGTCGGGTCAATGGCAACCAGAATAGTTTTAGCTGGATTCAACATGATATTTATCCTCGAACGGCAATTGCTTGTTCCAGACTTCTCGCTTTGAAGAGGCTGACCAGGATGATAGAGGCACCAACCAGAAGAGCCAGACACATCACGCCAAAACTGATCTGGGTCATGAGGGTAACATTGCCGTCAGCAAAGGAGGTAACGTGCAAGGCATTCAAATACTTAGGCATGGCGAAAAACCGGCTCACCGCAACAATCAGCATGATGGTGGCCATGACATATTTGATCATGTATTCCTTGACGTAGGTAGTGCCGATGGCTCCCAATTGGACACCAAAGAGCGAACCCGCAAGAATGAGGAGGGTGAGACGAATATCCACCGTGCCGTAATAGGCCCAGATGAGTGTGCCGCCCAGGCCCATGACAAAGGCAATAACCAACTCGGTTGCCGAGGCCACGATACTGGTAGCGCCGATGATATACATCAACCCGGGAACCCCAATAAAACCGCCTACCGCAATGGTAGCAGCCAGCATGCCGGTCGCAAGGGCCACCGGAATAAGAAACCACATACTTATGCGTAAATTTGCGGTCTTAAAGGTTAGCATCGGCCACAGTTCAATTTTCTGCAAGCGTTTGGCAAGCGTAAGGCTGGTCGCATTGCCCACCGTATGTTTCATCTTCATGGCATCACTCATGACATACGCTCCGACCACAACGAGTACGAACACAAAAACAAAACTGACATAGAGGTTTGACCCGGCTTGACCCCAAATCTCAAGGATATGGCGCTGCAGCACAATACCGACCTGGACACCGAGCTCGGCAAACACACCCATAATGAGGCCCAATTTGATATCCACCTGACCGTATTTATAGCGTTTAATGGAACCGACCAAGGCTTTGGGGAATTTGTGGCACATATTGCTGGCAACAGCTACTGTGCCCGGTACCCCCAGGCTCATCATGGCAGGCGTCAGCACAAAGGCACCGCCAGAACCGATAAAACCGCTCACCAGCCCCCCCACGAAACCAACAAGAAATAAGAAGATGATGGTAAAGGTGTTCAAATCGATAAATTGAATAATTTCGTTACCTGGTCCGTGCATAGCTTGCTCCGCCAAATTGAATTTTCTATAAAATAAAAAATCTTGTTATTGATACGTTACGTCCACGACACGTTTCCCTGTCAGCATCAAACACTGACCTGGGCACGCGGCCGGCTGTCTTTTCTGACTGCATCAGCAGCCGGTACCGTCTGGCGAACATCCGCGGGCTGGCTGACAGTGGTAATTTTAGAGCCTTCAATGCCCAAGGCAGACCAAAACGCACTCGTAAAATTTCCATGGACATAGGAAACCGCAAAAACAACAGCAACCGGCAAAAGGGCATACAGGCCGCCTTTGGTGAAATAGGTCATGACGAGGTCCTGATTGGTAAAGACGGCAGCATAGACTCCTGCGGTTAGCGCACCAAAGAGAAAACAATTTTTCACGTGCCTTTTTTTGCTTGTAGTCGACATAAACAGTTCTCCTATTTTCATTGTTTTATAAGACGTGGTCTTGTTTATTTGATTGGTTCCTGCATGTATAGAAATGACACTGAACACTGGGACCGGTGCTTGAGAGGTCACTTCTTCCCTTCGAATGCCCTGATCAATAACGACAAACTCAATCTTTTTCCCTGAATGACACAACCGTTGCACGACCTTGCCTATCTTTCCTGATTCACCGAGATGTTCGACCAACACGCCCTTCGCCCCGGCCTTTGCCCTGAGTACCACGGCACTTTCCTGCATGGCTGCGGCAAACAGAACCTCCCGTCTTCCGCCATCGCTAAAAAAAGGCAGGGTATTTATATGGACCGCCAGGATGCCGTATTTCAAATGATCAGCAACGTTGATGGCATAATTCATCACGGGCTCGGTCATGTGGCCGTTTCGAGTAACAACCAGAATGAAAGACATTTTCTCCTGCTCTGCCAGGGGAGAAGCAGCGTTGGTCGTTGCGTCATCGACGGTTGATTGTTTGGCAATATTCTTCATTTTTCCCTGGCCCATTCATGCCTCTTGTCCGTGTATAAATATCAGTATGCTTCTCTTTTCCAAGAAGTATGCCAAGAGGGGTAAACACCTGCAACATTTTGATTTTTATATAAATATTAAAAACACCAGTGAGCGACAAAGACCATAGCGTTGCATAGAGCAACGCCAATCCGGCCCAAAAAGAAGAACTCGCTGTATATTGCGTTGCACATCGCAACACTACAGTGCAAGATGCAACACTGACATCGCGCTCCACCTAGCTCAAGACACCTAATCACTGGCATCATCGCTGATTGTCATGAGCACAGGACCTCGAAGGGGGATTATCCCTGGGGAAGCCGTGCCCCAAAAGCGGCAATGCGAAGCAACTATTAGCTAAAATATTAAATGGTTAAGTGCAGACATCCCCGAATTGCGCCTTCTTTCGGATGGATAAAGAGTTTTTTTTTACAGAAGAGCGCTGTTCTACGAGGTAGAATGGAACCGATATTGCGAGAGACAAGGATCTCGCGTACCTATTCATACTCGGGTTGCGCATTCGACTCCCCTTGCAAGGGCTATACATCTCGGGAGCCGCTTCAAGAAAAATCTGTTTTTAGGAAGCGAAATGAAGACAACAAAGGAAGAACATTATGTTTTTTAAAAGAAGAACAGAACAAACTGAAGAAACATCCCAAGGCAAGCCGGAAACGCCCTCTCCTCTGGATAAGCTGCGCACCCAGATTACTGAAGCTCACCTGCCGCCGCATGCCCTGGACGCGCTTTCCAAAGAACTTGAAAAACTTGAAAAGACCGATCCGGCTGTCGCCGAATATTCGGTGGGTTTCAATTACATTGAGCTGGTACTTTCTCTGCCGTGGAATCAATCATCGCAATGCAAACTTGACCTACCTCGGGCGCAATCCCTGCTAGATGCCCGCCATTATGGCCTGGCCCAGGTCAAGCAGCGGATTCTTGAATTCCTGGCTGCCAAGACCCTGTGCAGCAAAGCCCGGCAGAATATATTGATTGTAGACGACGAAGAAATCGCCCGAACTAACATGGAGCATGTGCTCAAGAAGGACGGGTACAACTGCCACTGTGCTATTAACGGCCTGGAAGCCTTAGCGCTCCTGGCCCAAGAAGACATCGATCTGGTTGTCACCGACTTGAAGATGGAACGCATGGATGGTCTGGAGTTGCTCGAGCAGATCAACCGAATTGCACCCGAGATTCCCGTGATTATGGTGACCGGTTTTGCCACGGTCAGTTCGGCGGTAGAAGCCTTGAAAAAAGGGGCGGCACACTACCTCGGCAAACCCGTGAATTTGGACGAGCTGCGCAAGACCGTCAAAGAGGTGCTTGAAAAGAAGCTTTTCGTGCAAATGGGAAAAGGCCCGATACTCTGTTTTACCGGCCCTCCGGGAACAGGCAAGACCTCCGTGGGCAAAGCAATAGCCGAGGCGCTGCAGCGTCAATTTGTGCGCATATCGCTGGCGGGATTGAAAGATGAGGCCGAATTACGCGGCCATCGGCGCACCTATGTGGGCGCGCTCCCTGGACGCATCATCAATGAGTTAAAACGGGTAGGCGTCAACAATCCGGTTTTCATGCTCGATGAAATCGATAAGATCGGCCAGGATTTTCGCGGCGACGCGGCATCGGTACTCCTTGAGGTCCTTGATCCGGAGCAGAATGTCCGATTCACCGACCATTACCTTGACATACCCTTCGACCTCTCCCGGATCATGTTTATTGCGACGGCAAATGATCTAACCAAACTTCCCGGAGCTTTACTGGACCGGATGGAACGTATTGAATTTGCGGGATACACGGAGAAAGAAAAGCAGAAGATCGCGCAACAGTTTATTCTCCCTCGACAACTCAAGGCGGCAGGGCTCTCCCGGTCAGCCGTGCATTTTTCGCCTGCGGCCTTATCACGTGTTATTGCCGATTATACTAGAGAATCAGGACTGCGGAATCTTGAGCGGGAGATTGCTGACATCTGCAGAAAGATAGCTTTAGTCTGCCTCAAAGCCGATTCCCAGGATGAAAGGCTTGAACTAGACGCCGAAACCGTCTCCCGCCTGCTCGGACCTCGCAAATTCTATCGGGAAGCGGCTGAAGCCGCACCGCAGATTGGGATTGCGACCGGTCTGGTCTGGGCCGAAACCGGCGGTGAAATCATTAGTGTCGAAACGGCCTTAATGTCCGGTTCGGGAACACTTATCTTGACCGGTTCTCTGGGGGAAGTTTTACAGGAATCTGCACAGACGGTTCTCAGTTATATTCGGAGCAGGACGCAGGAATTAGAGATAACCGATAGTTTTTTTAACAACACCGACATCCATATTCATTTTCCTTCCGGGGCTATCCCCAAAGACGGTCCTTCAGCCGGAATCACCATTTTCGCAGCACTCCTTTCTCTGCTGACCCGCCGCCCGGCTCACCGCGACGTGGCCCTCACCGGAGAGATGACTTTGAGCGGCAGAATTCTCCCCATCAGCGGCATCAGAGAAAAAATTCTTGCTGCAAAAAGAGGAGGTGTCCGATGCGTGTTGTTACCCCTGGCCAACAAAGAAGAGGTAGATGCCCTCACTCCCGATGTGATCGAAGGTCTTGAGCTGGTGCTGATAGCGCATGCCAGCGAGATTGTCGACCGGGTTTTCGCGGCCCAGGCGTTTATTTTGCCATTATAACCATTCAGACCGATCAAAGCGGGACAGGTGAATAGACAACGGGAATCAGGCGTCGGGATTCCCCAACCCGTAGCGTTTTATCTTACGCCACAGGGAGACCCTGTCGATGCCGAGGATTTTTGCTGCTACCGATTTATTGCCCTCGACCTCGTCAAGGACCTCCAAGATGTACTGTTTTTCATGTTCATCTAGAGCAGGCCAGCTCTGCCTATTGTCACGAACTGCTGTCGTGCCAATTTCCCCCAGATCGGTCCTGAAGTGCTGAGGCAGGACAAGATCTCCTGTGCAATGAATCAAAAGACGCTGCACGATATTTTCCAGTTCCCGGATATTGCCGGGGTATTCATAACTCATGAGTTGCTGCGCAGCAGCGTCTGAGAGACGAGGCACTATCGTTCCCGGACGGGAATGCTTGGCCAGAAAATGATTGGCAAGAAGGGGGATATCCTCCTTGCGTTCAGTGAGGGAAGGCACATTGAGGGTGAGAACATCCAGCCGATAGTAAAGATCGCTCCTGAACGCCCCTTCCTCAGCCTCTTTTTTGAGGTCTTTATTGGTTGCCGCCACTATTCGGATATCAACCGCAATTTCTTCCGTTCCCCCGACGCGCAACAAGGTTCGTTCCTGGAGCACTCGCAACAGCTTCACCTGCATCGACAGGGGGAGTTCGCCTACCTCATCAAAAAAAACCGTGCCGCTTTCAGCTGTCTCCAGGAGCCCTTTCTTGCTTTTGTTGGCCCCGGTAAAAGCCCCGCGTTCGTATCCGAATAGCTCGCTTGTTATCAGCTCTTCGGTGAAGGCACCACAATTGAATGCCACAAAACGTTTTCCTGCACGAGGGCTCAGTTCATGGATGGTTCTGGCGACCAGTTCTTTGCCGGTACCGGTCTCGCCCTGGATCAAGACATTGCAGTCAAGTTGCGCGACCTGATTGATTTTTTCGCGAAGAGCTGCAATCTTCGGGCTTTGACCGATAATCTTCGCCGCACCTGTCTGGGTATACACCTGCTGCCGCAGACTGTGAATTTCTTTGCGTAACAGATGCTTCTCTAAGGCCTTTTCAACAACGACCCGCAGCTCTTCTATCTTGAAAGGTTTGGCAATGTAGTGATAGGCACCCTGCCGCATGGCCTCAACAGCCGTGTCCACGCTAGCATAACCGGTAATGACCACCACTTCGGTCGAGGGCCATAGTTTTTTAGACTCAGCCAGTACAGCCATGCCATCTCGCCCCTTCATCCGCAGATCAGTGAGTACAAGATCAACTTCTTCCTGTTGCAGGATTTCGATGGCCTGCTGACCGTCCTCAGCCACCAGAGCGGTATAGCCGTCCTTCTTTAAGATATGCGCAAGATTTTCACGGGCGATGGGTTCATCATCGACAATAAGAATTTTTCGATTTTCCATGCCCTTATGCAGTCGCGTGTTTATTAGTTTTTCCTACAGGGAGGCGGATAACAAAGGTAGCCCCCTGTCCGGGGCTACTTTGCACCGTGATATTGCCGTGATGTTTTTGAATTATTCCGTATGCCACGGAAAGGCCGAGCCCTGTCCCCTTTCCTTCTTCCTTGGTTGTATAGAAGGGATCAAAAAGTTGCCCCTGAATATCTTCGGGGATACCATGGCCAGTGTCGCGTACCTCGATGCGTACCTCTGAGGCGTTGGTGTCTTTTTCCGCCGTAATGATGATTTGACCGCAACCTTCGATCGATTGGGTTGCATTGAGAATCAAGTTGATAAAGACTTCCTGCAGACGTTGTGCATCCATGGGGAAGATAAGATCCTCCGGAACTTGCAACACAATATCTATATCAGCCGGAACCTGGCTCTGAGCAAGTTGCACCGACCGTTTGACCACTTCATATAATTGCGATGGTCGCAAGGAAAACTCGGTCACCCGGGAAAATTCAAGAAGGCCTTTAACAACATCCCTGGCCCTGATGGTCTCATGGTCTATATTCTTCAACATCCGCATGATAAAGGCGGCGTCACCTGTGGCAAACTCATCAATTGCAATCTGGCAAGAGGTGGAAATATTATTGAGCGGATTGTTCAACTGATGCGCCACCCCTGCCGTCAGTGTACCAATGGAGGAGAGTTTCTTTGATTGCACCAGTTGATCTTGCCTTCGTTCCAGTTCAAACACCATGGTATTGAAGGCCTCCATTACCTGTTGCATTTCATCCCTGGTATTGATCACGTCAATTTTATTAAACTTTCCCTGGGCAATATCTTCCGTTGCTTTTTTGATGATAAAAAGCGGCTTGAAAATAAAATAGACAATTAATAACGACAGGATAACCCCGATTAAAACCGCCACCCCCCCCCATGACACGAGCTGTCTTTTCAAGACCGACAGAATACTGTGAATCTGGCCACGTTCAAAATCAACCAAATCTTTACTCAATTCGGTCATACGCTTGCCCTGATCACGAAGACGCTCTTCAATCCGGGTATATTGGACCGTATCAAAGCTTTTCAGCTGCGAGAACTGATCCATAGTTGCCTTATAGTCGACAATTTGCCCATCAAGCTCTCGTAACATGGGGGCTACCCTATACTTATCAGCCCTGGCGAGCAATGCTTTCCCCGTCTCCATGGCGAGGACAAGATACCGGTTGTTTTCGCGGAAGGCCTCTTCCTTGTTATAGAGGAGATAGTTTTTTTCATAGCGACGCACTTCGAGAATGATATTGTGCAAATTGTAGGCGAGTTCTAAAAATTCGACTTTTTTTTCGGTCGTGCGTAAATCATCATAGGAAACAAGCACCATGCTGAAAATTCCCACGATATAAAATCCGAGAATACAGATAATTTTGCCGCTCAGATTCATATAAAATGATTTAGCCACCTTCTCGACTCCTCTCTCAGATGTAACGCCAACAGTCCCTTTTCCTTGCTGCCCCGTTCTTAATGGACTGATTCTTCAGTAGTGCACCATTGACCAGAAAAATATCTCATCTGCAGACCTCTCTCTGAGCAAAAAAACGACCAATACCCGCCTCATTGGGACCGAGCAACCGCCCGGTCGAGCATGACCGGCAGACCGCCCTGCTCTTCCGGGGCAAAGCCGAAGACCTCCCGCCAAATGGTATCGTTTTCCATGCAAAAATAGATACAGGTCCGACTGTGGGCCTGTTTTCGCAATTCCTCCAGGATAAATCGGTACATCATCACCCGTTGCGTCCTGAAATAGCGCCGTTTGCCGTCAAGGCCGTCGATGAATTCCTGATAGAAAAAACGTGAGGCAGGAAAGCGTTCAGCCGCGATCTGTTTCAATGCGGGCAGATAACGCAGCGCCCCCATACTAATCCAGGCGATGGACTCGGCCGGCACCGAAGCAAAAAGGCGCGCAATGGTCTGCCGGTATCCCTCCTGCCAGCCGTCATGGAGGATGATCGGGTCAAAATGGAAGGCCAACCGATACCCCCAGACGGCGCACTGCCTGGCGGCCTGCAGACGTTCATCGAGAGTGGCGGTGCGGATCTCCTCCCGGGCCATGATCACCGGACTGTTCAGCGACCAGGCAACGATAGTACGGCCTTGATGATCAAGCCCTTCAAGATTGCCGATATTGACACTCTTTGATTTCAGCTCGAGCACCGCGTTCTCGCGTTTGGCCATATAGGTCACCAGGCGGGGACTGAGATGGGTAAGATTGTCGAGAGCCAGACTGTCGGTGAACTCACCGGTACCGATCCGGAAAAACCGCTGCGGCTCGTTGTCCAGGGCCTGATCGAGTTCAGCCAGCAGGTCGTCGACATTGACAAAAAAGCTGAGCCAGGGATTGTTGAGATAGGCCTGGAGAATGCAATAGACGCAATCCATAGGACAGTTCATGCCGATATTGAGCACCTGGTAGTCGCAGCAGCGGTACTCGCGGGTGCCGGGGCAGGGTTTGAAAAAAGCCCCCCGGTTACGGCAAAGAAGCAGATGCCGCTTGCCGGCACTGAGGTTGTACGGATACTCACCTTCGATATCTGGAGTGCCGCGCTCGCTGACCACGGTCACCGGCAGGTTGGCGCGATTGATGATCTCACGGGTATAGGGCAGATCGAGACAGTCTTCGGCCACATGGAGCTGAGTGAGGAAACGAGCGGGATCACCGTACGATGCGGTCTGGTTCACAAAATTTGTTCCTGAGGAGATTGATAACGAGCGGCCAGGGCAAGGTACCGGGCCCCTTCTTCGGGCCGATGGTGTTTGAGGCAGCCCTTACCGTAGATGGTACATTTGCGGGCCAGTTCGGCAACAGCCTCGCATCGTTGGCCCGCATCGAGCACCCCAACGTCCAATAAATTGCAGAGCGATTGGATGCGATAGGTATCCATGCCTAAGCGATGTACCGCTGACAACTGGTCGGGACGGCCGCCCTCCTTGCAGGTCAACGGTTCGGGTACCAGCAGAAACGGCTCCTTGCACCCTATCCGCAGCCACAGATCGTAATCCTCGCAGCAGGGCAGGGTTTCATCAAAAAGACCGTAGCGATCAAACACGGCTCTTCTCACCATCACCGTGGACATCCCGATCACGCACATCCCTAGACTGGCGGTAAAGATATTTCCGTGCGGCGGGTCGTGCTTCTTTTTCTGATTAACCCGCTGCCCTCCACGGTACCAGATCTCGCGGGTATGGGAAATCGGAAAACCGGGATGCGCAGCCATGGCTGCAGCTTGCACGGCCAGTTTGTTGGGCAACCACCGATCATCGGAGTCCAGAAAGGCGAGCAGCGTCCCTTGCGCCGCCCTGACACCAAGGTTACGGGCAGCGCTCGCCCCCCGATTTTCCTGATGTAGGAGGCGGATCGGCACCATGGCCTGGGTGGTCAGTCGAGCAACCACCTCGGCGGTATCATCAATGGAACCATCGTCGACCACGATCAGCTCAGCGCAGGGCAATTGCTGCGCGAGCACGGAACGGATGGCCCCCTCCAGGAGCGGTGCTCGGTTATGGGTGGGAATTATGACAGAGATCAAATTAGTTACCAGCTGTCATCGGCACGAGCACAGAACAGTTGCCTGTTGCTGTGTCCAATTTATTATGGCGGTTTACCGGCAGTATAGTATAGTAACTGCCTTATTCTATGAAAAGTTATGCGTCCGGACAGTTGAATTGCGCACCCCTGCCCGGAAAGTGAAGCAGAAAGGATTTGGCCAGGCAATACTATGTACACAGACATTCTCATCAACGCAACCTCCTACGAGAACCGGATCGCCCTTATCGAAAACGGTAACCTGCGCGAATTCTATCTGGAACGGCTCTCGGAAAAGGGACTTATCGGCAACATCTACCTGGGCCGGGTGGTTCGGGTTTTGCCCGGTATTGATGCAGCCTTTGTCGATATCGGCCTGGAACGCACCGGTTTCCTCTACGTCGATGAAGCCCTGTATATTTTTTCCGAGAACTATCAACGACTCGCCCCCGGCCACAAACTCAAGCAGACCCTGCCGCTGAATTTCTCCAACACCCCGACCATCGATCACATCCTCCACGAAGGTCAGGAAATCCTGGTACAGATCGCCAAAGAGCCGATCGGTTCCAAAGGCGCTCGCCTGACCTGCAACATTACCCTGCCCTGCCGCAATCTGGTATTCATGCCGCTCACCGATCATATCGGCATTTCCCGTAAGATCGAAGATGAGGTCACCCGCCAGCAGCTGCGCGACAAGATTGAGGTACTCCGGCCACCGGGCACGGGATTCATCATGCGCACCGTGGCCGAAAATATCGGCAATGACGAGCTGGAAGCGGACATGGAGTTTCTCCTGCTGCTCTGGGACGAGATCCTCACCAAATCGAAAAAGACCGCTGCCCCCTGCCTGATCTACAAGGATCTCGACATCATTCTCCGTGCGGTCCGCGACTTCTTCACCGAGGATATCAACGAACTGGTCATCGACTGCAAGGAAGTGTACGAACAGCTCATGTCCTACGCGAAGACCTTTGCCCCCCAGCTGCAGGACAAGATCACCTATTACGACAACGATCTCCCCCTGTTTGAATGCTACGGGGTGGAGGCTGACATCAACAGCGCGCTCGATAAAAAGGTGTGGCTGCGCTCCGGCGGCTACATCGTCATCGAGCCGACCGAAGCCCTGACGGTCATCGATGTCAACACCGGCCGCTATGTCGGCGCCACCGATCTGGCGGAAACCATTTTCAAGACGAACATGGAGGCGGTGCGGGAAATTGCCCGACAGCTGCGGCTACGCAATCTCGGCGGCATCATCATCATCGATTTCATCGACATGGACAACGAGCAGCACCGGGAGGAACTGTACACCGTCTTCCAAGAGGCCATGCGTGATGACAAAAGCAAGGTGAACATCCTCAAGCTCTCGGAATTCGGCCTGGTGCAGATGACCCGCAAACGGCTATCGGAAAGCCTTACTCAGATGATGTGCGAACCCTGTCTTTACTGCGGCGGCGACGGGTTCATCAAGTCACGCCGCGCCATCTGCCACGAGATCTTCCGCAAGATCACCCGGGATGCCCGTAAAATAGGCGGCTCGCATGTCACCATCAAGGTCCATCCCCATATTGCCGAGATGCTGCTCAACGAGGAGTCCTACAACATCGAACAGCTTGAGCATAAAACGGAAAAAAGATTCACCATCATCCCTATTCCCGATATGCACATCAAGCGGTACGATGTCATCTGGAACGAATAGACAGAAACTACACCTCTTTGATTCCCTAACGGTCACAATAGATTTCCCATGGTAAAACACATCCGGCTACGCAGTTCCTCGTGGAGGAGCGGCGGTTTTTTCAAAATGTTATTTCTGGCACTCGCGGCTCTCACGGCAGTGGCCTTCGTGGTCGCCTTTATTATTCTTTTCGAGTTCGAAAAACCTACCTTAGTCCTGGAAAAGGAGATCCGATTTCTCGGCGGCAGAGTGGAGTTGCCGCTGCGCGCCTCGGATAAAAAAAGCGGCATCAGGTCCATCACCATAACCCTCAGCCAAGGGGAAAAGAAAGCTCAGCTCCTGGAAAAAACCTTCCCGCGCCAATCCTGGTTCAAAACCGCTGGCCCCACCTCGATCAGTGAGAAGGTGGTCATCGACGCAAAGAAAGCGGGGATCAAGGAGGGGGATGCCGAACTGATGATCTCGGTGCGGGATTTTTCTCTTAATGGATTTTTCCAGGGTAATCAGGCCGTGCAACGAATAAAGGTGACCATGGACACCACACCGCCGAAGGTTACGGTCAGCCATGCCCAGCGATATATCCATCCCGGTGGCAGCGGCATCGTGGTCTATACCATTTCCGAAAAACCCGGCCGCCACGGGGTTCTCATTGACACCACCTTTTTCCCTGGATTTCCGACCGACAAGAACAACACCTACATTGCCTATTTTGCCCTGCCCTGGGATGCCAAAAATCTAGGAAGTACCAAAGTGGTCGCCGAGGATGAAGCAGGCAATGAAGCCACCGCTTCTTTTACCAGCAATTTCAAAAAAGCAGATGACAAACGGGACAGTGTCAACCTCAGCGATAATTTTCTTCAACAGAAAATCCCCGAATTCGAGCAACACTATCCGGAGATGCAAGGCACCCTGCTTGATAAATATATCTACGTCAACAACGAGATTCGGCAACGAAACGCCCAGACCATTGCCAAAGCCTGTGCCGCCACCGATCAAAAACAATTATGGTCCGACCGTTTTATCCGCATGCCCGGAGCAGGCAGGGCCGGATACGCCGATCAGCGTTCCTATCTCTACAATGGCAAGGTTGTCGATAACCAGACCCACCTGGGTGTCGACATCGCCTCAACCGAACGCGTGGGGATTAAGGCAGCCAACCGCGGCAAGGTAGTCTTTGCTGAGTATCTGGGGATCTATGGCAACATGATCCTCATTGACCATGGCCAGGGAATCTCCAGTCTTTACGCACACCTAAGCAGTATCGACACTACAGTGGGGACAATGGTTGAAAAAGATCAGCTGATCGGCCATTCCGGGGCCACCGGCATGGCCGCTGGCGACCATCTCCATTTTTCCATGCTGGTGCACGGCAATTTTGTCACCCCAACCGAATGGTGGGATCAGCACTGGATCGATGTCAATATCAAGACTATTCTCAATGAAAAATAGTCCGCCCCCGGCAGGTGCAGGATTCAGGTTTCTTCGCCTGCCAGGTCACAACAGCGCACCTAGATTCCGCTTACGGCTGCCCCTGCTGCTCTACAGCTATATTGCCAACGAACTGCTCGCTCCGTTCTTTGCCAGTTTCACCATCCTCTGCGGTGTTTTTTTCCTGATCCGCCTGATTCCACTCCTTGATGTCGTTCTGGCGTTGCGCATTGGACTGGGCGATTTTATCCGCCTGTTTTCCTATATATTCCCCTACATGCTGCTCTACGTCATTCCCATGGCGAGCATGGCCGGGGTCATCATCGGTTTCACCCGACTAACCAACGACAAAGAAATACTGGCCCTCAAGGCCTGCGGTGTCAGCCTGAGGCAGATGCTTGTGCCGGTCATTCTCGTTACCGCCGCCATTGCCTGCCTGACCGGTTTTTTCTCCATCCGCCTCATCCCTGCCGGTGCATTGGGCATCAATCAGCTGATGTTTCAACTGGCCAAGGAAAAAATCGACAAAGGACTCAAAGAAAAAGAATTTACCGAGGCCTTAGGGGATATTGTCGTCTATGTTGACACCATCGATGACCAGAAGAACTGGCACGGGGTCTTTGTCTCCGATATGCGCGGCCGCCAGCAACCGTTGATCACCGTCGCCAAATCCGGACACATGGAGGCGGAAATGGAACGGATGATGGTAACGATCATCCTCAATGAGGGTACTCTCCACAATGCTGAAGGGCAAGACAACCAGGTGATCCGCTTCAACCGGTATCAACTGCAGATCTCCCTGCGACCGCCGACTGAGATTGGTGGCGAGGACGTTACCGCGCAAACACGGGGCACGATGACCCAGCAACAGCTGTTGCAAGCTGCCGCCAAACATGGCCAGAATACCAAAGCTGGCCGGGTCTTTCTTTCCGAATACCACCACCGCCTGACCCTGCCGGTCGGCTGTTTCATCCTGAGCCTGCTTGGCCTGCCGCTTGGCTTGCAGGCCGGACCCGGCAAACGGGCCCTGGGTATCCCGCTGGGATTAACCTTTTTCGTCCTCTATTATGTCACCTTCACTACCACCCGGGTTATGAGCGAAGGGGGCACACTGCCCCTGGTCTTCGGCATGTGGCTGCCGAATATTCTGTTTCTGGCCCTTACCGTTTTCATCTTCCGACGGATGGAACAGGAAAAACCGCTGATCCCTGAGCGGCTGCAGATAGTTGCCATCGGCCTCTTCGAGCGGTACCTCCGTCCGTTCCCCGATCAGACCATTGCCTGGTTTCGAAAAATACTGGCTAGGTGGAGCCCGCATAAGGCAGCTTCGTACACGGACGCAAAAAGGCAGGGGCGCCGACTCCTGATCCATGCCGATGGAACCACTGGCATCTTTCATCTGCCGGAATGTGAGCAGTACAATTGCCCCCACTGCCGGATAGAATTCAAGGACATCACCATCGCCAAGGAGGCGGGATTTGAACCATGCGGGTTCTGCAAAACACTGCTGGAGCAACAGGACCAGCAAACTACCTCATCAAACTGATCGTTTCCGCTCTTCTTTTGTACCTGATTTCGCGGAACATCGATGTGCGTGCGACCGCTGCGGCCGCCGCCCGTATCCCAGCGCTGACCCTGGCAGCCGCCTTGCTCCTGCAACTCGCCAGCAACTGCGTTGCTACCGGGCGGTGGTACGTAATTATGAACAAGATTGGGGTTTCCGGGTCGTTTTTCTTTTATTTACGAAGTTTTTTCAAGGGGGCTTTTTTTAATCAGGGCTTGCCGACCAGTATCGGCGGCGATGGTCTGCGGATTATCGATGCCACCCGCATTGCCGCCAAAAAGGAAGATGCGGTTTTCGGCGTTTTCATTGATCGGATCATTGGCCTCGCCGGCCTGCTACTCTTGAATATCGTCGCCCTTTTGATCAACCATACCCTGCTGCCCACAAAGGTCTATCTGCCCCTGATGGGGATCATGGTCCTGCTTTTCCTCGGCTTGCTGGCCCTCTATTTCCTCCGCAACATCCCGCTGTTCACGACCCATAACCTGCTCGGTTATTTGGGGCGACTCTCAGCCCGTTATCACCAGGTCTATTCCTCGGCCCCGGCCATTCTCTTGCAGACCGGACTTTCCGTGCTCACCCATCTCCTGAGCATGACCGCCTTTTATATCCTGGGCAACGGCCTTGGCCTCCACTATCCGCTCATGGTCTACCTGGCACTGGTGCCCCCGGTTATTCTCCTGACGATCCTGCCCATCTCACTGGCCGGCTGGGGCATCCGCGAAGGGGCAATGATCGGTTTTTTTCTCCTGATCGGGGCTGACAAGACCGTGGTACTCTCCTTTTCCATTATTTACGGACTCATCAATCTGGTGGCCTCCCTTCCCGGTTTCGTGGTCTATTTAGGACAACAGAACCGCCTTTAAGACTACTGTAAAAACAATCATGCCTTTTTCTTCAGGATTTCCCCATGCACATTGATACCATGCGATTCATCGACCGGTGGGCGGGCATGCCCCTGACCTTTTCCCTGACTCTCCTGATGAAGTTGCACCGCCTTGTGAGGCCGCAACCTCCCGCAGCGCCCCGGCACATTCTCTTCCTGGAACTCTCTGAGATGGGATCAACTATCCTGGTTGATCCAGCCTTGCGCAAAATGCGCTCTCGACGGGAATGTGAACTCTATTTCGCCATCTTTCACAAAAACCGAGCCAGCCTGGATCTTCTGGGGACCATACCGGCCACCAACATCTTTACCCTCCGCGAGAGCAATATCCTGCTGCTGCTGCTGGACACCCTGCGTTTTCTTTTTTGGACCCGGAAAAACCGGATCGATACCGTCATTGACCTGGAGCTTTTTTCCCGGTTCACCGCCCTGCTTACCGGGGCGAGCGGCGCAGTCAACCGGGTCGGATTCTACAGTTTCCACAATGAAGGATTGTACCGGGGCGAGCTGCTCACTCATCGGGTCCTCTACAACCCGCACATCCATATCGCCAAAAATTTCATCGCCCTGGTCAACGCCCTGCTCTGCAACCGTTCCGAGGTGCCTTTTTCCAAAGAAGCGGTCGATGATGACGAGATCCGACTACCGGTGCTCGACTTCAGCCCAGAGGAGCAGGAAGCCATCCATGGCTTTATCCAAGGGCGGGCGCCGTTGTATGACCGCAGACGTCACCGCCTCGTCCTGATCAACCCCAACGCCAGCGAACTCCTGCCGCAGCGCCGCTGGATGCCGGAACGATACGACGAGTTGATCAAAAACATTTTAGCAGAAGCAGAGGATATCCTGGTTTTGATCACCGGCGCCCCCGGTGAACGGCAAGAAGCGGAAGCGATGTGCGGACGAACGGGGAGCAATCGGTGCATCAATTTTGCAGGCTCAACGCCCCTGCAACAGCTGCCGGTGCTCTATTCGATGGCCGAGCTGATGGTCACCAACGATTCCGGGCCCGGTCATTTTTCTTCCATTACCCGGTTGCCGACCTTCGTCCTCTTCGGCCCCGAAACCCCGGCACTCTACGGCTCGCTCGGCAACTCCACCCCGATCTTCGCTGGCCTGGCCTGTTCCCCCTGCGTCAGTGCAGCCAACCACCGCAAAACCCCCTGTACCGACAACAAATGTCTCCAGGCGATCACCGTCGATCAAGTTTTTGCCCTGGTCAAACCTCTCTTGAGCCACGGGCAGCAGGATGCAGGACCGGTAACGGCCTGAAAGAAAGAACGGGGCAGGCGAACGCTTGCGCCGCCCGAACACAGGCGAGGAATATTAACCGATGATTGTGGCGGGAGGGGAGCGATCAAAGGCACAGCACAGCGCCAGCAAACCGCCAACCAGATAGACCAGGCCACCTGCCCAGACCACATCGCTAAAAAAATGGCCACCCTGAAGAATTCTTGCCGCACCAACCAGAGTCCCCCAGCCGATACCACCCACAAGAAAGGCTCTTGCTATCTGCTGGTGGCGCTGCCGGAGAAAAAACCAGGGGCCCATCACGGCGAAGGCTATCGAGGCATGCCCCGAAGGAAAAGAATTGTTCCGGCGCTGCTCCGATACCCCTTGTTGCCAAAACTGCGTATGGTGATATTGGCCGCCAAATTCAATCAATTCCCTTGGCCTGGGTTTTGCCAGATTGTCTTTCAACAGAACATTGACCAGCAGCCCCGGCCCAAGGGCCAGGAATACAATGAAAAAGAGCGTCTGTCGGCGCCAACACCGCAGCCGATCATACCGAACCCCCAGCAGCAGGACAACGAGGGCGACGCCACCCAGCAGCAGCGCCGGCAGGGGGGTAATGGTGTAGATCAGCCGCCAGAACCCGTTGGTTACCCCAGGCCATTCCTGACCGGAGGTATAGAAAAGTGCGGATATGGTCCTGTCAAAGTCGAGCTGCCAGGCGATCAAGGTAAAGACGATCAACCCAATGGCGACCCACAACAGTTCAGAAATGCGTTTCAACTCGATTCTCCATCTCAAAAAACGGGGACAAATTCGTACCAATCCCCCTAACGACCACCTGCGCTTCCTTGGTTTTGTTGGTAGGGCAGCCTGCAAGGGATTGCCGAGCCTAAGCAAACACTATATAGTCGGATCTTTTAATTCTTGGCAAACCAAATCCTTTCGAACCTCTTTCACACGTCTTTCTTTATGACCATACCACAATCCGCCAGCAGCCGGGCCACCTGGCTGTTGCTGTTCGCCGCTTTGGTGATTCGCCTCATCGTCAGCGGCCAGTTCCTCCTCGTTCCCGATGAGACCAATTACTGGCAATGGAGCCGCTATCTGGCGCTCGGCTACCATGACCATCCCCCCATGATTGCCTGGACCATCCGACTGGCGACCTCACTGTTCGGCCAGCACGAATGGGCAGTCCGCCTGCCCACGGTGATTGGCCTGAGCGTCGCTTCGGTCTACCTCTGCCTGCTTGCGGCTCGCTGGTTTTCCTGGCGCGTTGTCTTCCAGACCGCCCTACTCAGTCAACTGTTGCTGCTCACCAACGGCTCTGCCCTGATCGCCACCCCGGACGGCCTGCTTCTGCCCTGCTGGGCGGCGGCCTGCTACCACGCAGCCCAGGCGCTTGACCGCAAAGCCCCCAGCCAATGGCTGTATACCGGCATCTGGTTCGGACTCGGTCTGTTGTCGAAATACACCATGATTCTGTTCCTGCCCTCGCTCTTTCTGGCCATGCTGGTCAACCCGGATTATCGTCGCCAGTTGCGCTCCCCTTGGCCCTGGCTCGGCCTGCTGCTCGGCAGCCTGTTGTTTACCCCAGTTCTCGTCTGGAACAGCCAGAACGAATGGGCGACCTTCCGGCATGTTCTCTATCAAGGCGGCGCTGGTGACGAGGTCCTGTTCACTCTTAATTATATCGGCGATTTCTTCGGTTCCCAGCTGATGCTCCTTACCCCAGTGGCCTTCATCCTCATCCTGGCAGCCTGGTGTCGCCCCCGTCTACGGCAGCGCCTGCCCGCCGGCTCAGCCTCCTTTCTGCTGTGGATGTCGCTGCCCGGTTTTCTCATCTTTGCCTTGCTTGCCTTCCATGTCCGCATCTACGGCAACTGGCCGGCTCCGGTCTACCTGACCGCGCTTATCCTGATCGCCGCCCTGTTCAGCGACCGAACCGATGGCAACCACCGCCTGTCCGGTCTGTGGACAGCCACAATCCTCACCGCCGCCATCATCACCCTGCCGGTGATCGTTCAGGTCGTCACCCCCATTCTCCCGGTGCCGCTGGAACTTGACCGGACCGCTACGGAATGCATCGGCTGGGATGTGCTAGGCCAACAGGTCGGAACCGCAATCAACACGATGGAGCGACCCGACCAGACCTTCATTTTCGGACTGCGCTATCAATACGCCAGCGAACTCGCTTATTACATCCCCGGACAGCCACGAACCGTCTCCATCAACCGCTGGACCCGGCCCAACGTCTACGACTTCTGGTTCGAAGACCGCATGCTCCTGGGCAAAGACGGGATCGGCGTCTTTGAAGGAAGAGAGTCGGCCCTTGCTGTCAGCACCCTGTTCACCCGTTCCGATCCTGTCGAGGAGGTGCAACTCCAGCGGGATTCCCCCTGGTTCGGCCGACAGGTTGTCCAGACCCTGTATCTTTTCCGCGGTTACGGCTTTAAGGGCGGATTACGGTGGCAGCCCACGACCAAAGACGATATCAGGGCCACCCACAAACAAACCGCTCCAGACCGTTGACCACGAATGCACGGTTGCCTTGCACGCCAAGCCGTCCTATAATAGGCAATAACCACTAAGGAATTTTGCGTTGGCGCTCAATACCCCCTGGGAGAAAACGGAAAACCCGCTTGTCCCTGCAACCTATGAAATGGAACGGCTCATGCAACTGGCCTTTGCCGCGCAAATGCGCGAATTCGACCGACAGACCATTGAAGAGATAGGTATTCCCGGTATGGTGCTGATGGAAAACGCCGGTCGAGCCACGGTTGATCAGATGGAGCGAACCTTTGGTCCGGTGACGGGAAAAACCGTCTGTATTTTTACCGGACCAGGCAACAATGGCGGCGATGGCCTGGTCATTGCCAGAACAGTGCATGGCCTCGGGGCCTTTCCCTTTGTTTTGTCTCTGGTCGATCCGGAACAGTTCAGGGACGATGCCGCACGCAACTTTGCTATCCTCAAACGACTTCGCCTCCCTTACCTGGTCGTTGACGACTCTGAAAAATCGACGTCCCTGATCGACACGGTCCTTACCTTGAACCGGATGCATCCGGTACATTCCCTGGTTGATGCCCTGTTCGGCACGGGCCTGGAACGGGAAGTCAGCGGCCATTTCCTCGAGGTCATCAATGGCATCAATATTCTGCGTGACCGTCACCACCTGCCGGTAGTGGCCGTCGACATACCTTCCGGCCTCAACAGCGATACCGGCATGATTCTCGGCAGTGCGGTGCAGGCCGATCTGACCGTGACCTATGGTTTGCCCAAGCCCGGGCATTACCACCACGGCGGGCCTTGCGTCGGTCAACTGGAACGGGTCGACATCGGCATTCCCACTAAAATTGTCGCCAAGGCCCATCTTAACGGTTCGGTCCTCGACAGCAGCATCACGGCCCAGCTCCATCAACGCGCCCCCGCCGCGCACAAAGGGTCCAACGGCCACCTCCTCATTCTCGCCGGTTCCGCAGGAAAAACTGGAGCCGCCTTGCTCTGCGGACACGGCGCCCTGCATAGCGGGGCTGGACTGGTGACCTTTGCCGTACCGCAGGATCTGAGCTCCATCTTTGCCACTGCCCTAGTCGAATCAATGTCCGTTGCCCTGCCTGCCTCTCGGCAATTCCTCTCGATTGAGGATTTTGACCAAATTACAACCATCGCCCAGGGCAAAAATGCCCTGGTCATCGGCCCCGGCATCGGCACAGAAAAATTGACGGCGCAACTGGTACTTCGGCTGTACAGCGAAAACAGCGCCCCGCAGGTGATAGACGCCGATGCCCTCAATATCCTGGCAGCCCATCCTGAGGTTATCCGCCAGCCGGCCGGACCCAGAATTTTCACGCCCCATCCAGGGGAGATGGCCCGACTGCTTGCTACTACCATTGAGGGAGTCCAGACGGACCGGATCCAGGCCGCCCAATGGCTCAACGCCCCAGCTGAGCAGGAACAACCCACAATGATTACTGTGCTCAAGGGGGCAGGGACCGTGGTCGCAGCCGCCAGCGGCGAGTGGACGATCAACACCACCGGTAATCCGGGCATGGGAACCGGGGGGATGGGCGATGTCCTCTCCGGAATCATCGGCAGCCTGCTGGCTCAGGGATACACACCCTGGAATGCTGCCTGCCTGGGGGTCTACCTCCATGGCCTGGCCGCAGATTTCATCGCCCGTTCACGTCCGTACGGATACACAGCCTCCGAGGTAGCCCAAATGCTGCCGCAGGCCATTGGCATGTGTACCTCTAAGGGACTCGGTAATGACGGATATGCTGCTGAGTCCCAACAACCTCAAAAGGAGAAATTATGCTGAAAGCAAAAGATATCATGAGCCGCGAAGTGATCACGGTCAACGAAAACACCACGGTGCGAGAACTGGCCACGCTCCTCCTGATGAACAGTATCAGCGGAGCGCCGGTGATAGATGATGCAGGCAAAGTTGTCGGTGTTGTCACCGAAAGCGACCTGATCTTCCAGAATAAAAAGGTGCATCTGCCAACGGCGGTTGCCATTCTCGACGCCTTTCTCTTTCTCGAACGTCCGGAGAAGATGGAGAAGGAGCTGAAAAAAATAGCCGGTTCCAAGGTCAAAGACATCTGCTCCCAGGACTTTGTCAGTGTTGAACCGGAAACAGGACTGGAAGAGCTGGCGACCTTAATGGCCGAGAAAAAGATCCATACCTTGCCAGTGATGGAGCAGGGTACGTTGGTGGGAGTGATCGGCAAATCGGATATTATCCGAACGATTGCCCAGGGGTTGTAGCCTCAGGCGCTGAAGAGCTGCCAGCAGTTGCGGCCTTTTTTCTTGGCCTCGTACATGGCGATATCGGCGTGACGGAGCATGGTCTCGGCATCGTGGCAATCGTTCGGAAAGACCGAGATGCCGATACTGGCACCAATGAAGCAGACGTGATCGTTGACCTCGATCGGCTCGTTGAGCGATTCGATGGTTTTTTGCGCCACCATAATGGCGCCTTCCAGGGTTTCCGTACTTTCCAGCAGGATGACGAATTCATCCCCCCCTAACCTGCAGACGGAATCCGAGGTCCGTAGGGTCTGACGCAACCGTGCGGCAACCTGCATCAGGACTATATCGCCGACCCCGTGGCCGAACTGGTCGTTGATCGGTTTGAACCGGTCCAGATCGATGAACAGCAGACAGAGTATCCGGCCATGACGATTGGCCAGCGAGATGGCCTGGGGCAGACGCCGCCGGAAATAGTTACGGTTGGGGAGATTGGTCAGCGGATCGTGGTTGGCCATGTAGCGGATAAGTTCCGCTGCCTCTTGACGTTCGGTGACATCCTGGAAGACCACAACCCCTCCCACCAGTCGCTGATTCTGCTTGATCGGCGTTGACCGGAAGTCCACCGGAAAACTGGAACCATCCTTGCGTTGCATCCTGCCTTCATCGTAACAGATGGTGTCATTGATGTCCTGCTGCTCGAAGTATGGACAGCAATCTTCGCCAAGATCCCCACCGGAGGCGGTAATCTTAAATATCTCCCGACAGTCGCGGCCCCTGACCTCTTCGTTCGTGTAGCCCAGCATCTTCAAGGCAGCGGGATTGATATAGCTGATCAATCTCTTGCTATCAACACCGCAGATACCGTTGGCAGCGGCGTCGAGAATCATCTCGTAATTTTTGGAAAGCAGTTCAAGCTCCAGCTTGGCACGGTGCGATCCCAAAATATAGAGGATACGATTTTTGAGGACCGGCCAGCGCAAAGGCTTACGGATATAATCGACAGCGCCGGCATTATAGGAACGCTCGATGCTTTTTTCGTCATCCAGGGCTGTAATCATGAGAACCGGCGGAGGATCCGGCATTGAGGAACAGATATGCGCGCAGATCTCGGGTCCGTCGAGACCCGGCATAGCTATATCGAGGATGATCAGATCAACAGCCTGTTCACCCAGCATTTTCAGAGCGGCATGACCATTTTCCGCTTCGATGACCGCATAGCCCTCACCTTCCAGGAACTGGTGGAGGAGCATGCGGATAACCTCATCGTCATCGACAATCAAAATAACGGGAATGGAGCCGGATAACAAAGAGACTGTCATAGCAAGGAGTCAAAAAAAAAGGAGAAGCTGCGCAATTATTTTTACCGTCGGTTAATCGAGAGGGATGAAAAGAACTCTCCCCTGCCCTTGAAATTGCTCGGCTGGCAGCCGGATGCCGATCAGGTCAACTCTTGTAAAGAATTGTATGAAGATATGAATATTAATCAAGCTGTTCTGCGAAAAATCGTTTTACTTTGCCTACGGCTGCCACAATTTGCCTATAGATTCGCTCAATCTGTTGAATATTACCACTTTTGCCCATATTTTCCGCCAGCAGACAAAGGTGGGTCAGCTCTTCCGCCCCAAACTGGCTGCTGCTGCCTTTCATCGTGTGCGCCACTTTATTGACGGCATCAGCATCGTTGCGTTGGATAGCCTGCTCAAGCTCGACGATGCGCCGCTCCAAAGAACGAAGAAAGATACCCGCCACAGAGGTGATATTGCCGACATGCTCCCGTAACCGTTCCAGGACAACCGTGTCAATGACCACACTGCCGGTGTTCTGCCCCTTTGTCGCTGCATCCACCGTTTTTCCTTCTGTCCCAGGAACAACAGAGGTCCGTAGTTCCGGAAGCCAATCGGACAAAACATCCTGTAATCGATTGAAATCAATGGGCTTAACTAGATAGTCAACCATCCCTACTTCCTGACAGCGTTTCTTGGTCGCACTGGTGGCGTCGGCAGTGAGGGCGATAATGACGGGAGGTAGCCCTTGTAGGTCTCCGGCCGCCTCTTCGAGAATTATCCGAGTCGCTGCAAACCCATCGACAACCGGCATCTGGCAATCCATAAAAATGAGATCGAATCTGTTCCTGCGGCAGGCAGAGATGGCCTCTTGGCCGTTACAGGCCATGACGATCGTAACCCCGGTGTTCCTGAAGGTTTCCTGCAGCACAATCCTGTTAGTCTCATCGTCATCGACGATCAGCAACCTAAGACTCCCATCCGCTTCATTGCTTGCCACCGGATCAATATTCCCAAAAATCGATACCCGCTCGGTCGGTGGTTCCTGGGGTGCAGGGACATCAGCATCAGCACCGTTTCCCGCAACCGCAAGGGGTACAGAAAACCAGAAAGTGGTCCCCTTACCGAAATCCGATTGTACGCCGAGCTCTCCCTCCATCAGTTTGATCAGTTTGGCACAAATCGAGAGCCCCAGGCCACTCCCGCCGTACCGCCGGGTCGAAGAACTATCGACCTGAGAAAACGGCAGAAAAAGCTTGTCGATAGCCTCGGCCGCAATGCCCACCCCTGAGTCCTGCACCTCGAATCTGACCAAGTCGCCTTCACTGCCTGTTTTTTCCTTGGTTACCCGTAATAGAATGGTACCGTTTTCGGTAAATTTAACGGCATTACCAAGCAGATTCACCAACACTTGCCGCAATCGATAGGCGTCTCCCAGGTACAGCCTGGATAGGGCCGGATCGATTGCGGGGGTCACGGTCAAGCCTTTACTCTTGCCGGTCACCTGATAGAGGGTGATCAACTGCTCGAGCAGGGCGGGCAGGTCAAACGGCACGATATCCAGCGCCATCTTGTCGGCCTCGATCTTGCTGAAATCGAGCAGATTATTGATCAGGGTCAGGAGGCTGGCTGCAGAGGTACGAATGAGTTGGGCGAAATGTTTCTGCCTCGGTTGCAGCTCAGTGTCAAGCAGGAGTTCACTGATGCCGATAACGCCATTCATCGGCGTGCGGATCTCATGGCTGATCATGGCAAGAAAATCGGATTTGGCCTGATTGGCGGAGTTGGCCTGCCTTGCTTTTTGCCGCAGTGTGGCGTTATCCCGCTCCAGCCGTTGGACCTCTGCCTCCAGTTCGGTGATCTTGGTCTGCAACGGTTTCAGCTGGTCCATATCAGGAAAAGAGTGAAAGTTGTCGATGGGTTGGCTTCCGCTTCTCAGCTGCCGGCCTGCATACCGGTGGCGCAGAGAATGAGGCCGCAGGGAGTTCTGCCAAAAATTGCGATGGTTTTCGGCTTTCGCCAGGGGCGCTGTACGAGGGACGTGCGGCGCACCAGGTCAGGTAGAGAATGGCAACCGCCCGGGTCATACCGACATAGAAGAGCCTGCGTTCCTCTTCCAGGTGTTCTCGCCAGGCTGTGGGCTCCAGCTGTTGTCGAGGCGCCAGCGGCAGCAGGCTTTCTTCGACACCGGCAATGAACACCACCGGAAATTCAAGCCCCTTGGCAGCATGGAGGGTGGAAAGGGTCACGGCCTCCGCCTTTTCATCATAGACGATGGAATCGCTGAAGCTCTGGAGGTGGTCGGCAAAGGCGTCGAGCGAATCGCCGAAAGTCATGGCCAGTTCCCGCAAGCGCAGCATCTCGGCGTCTTGCGGATCGAGATGGTAATAATCCATCATGGCAAGAAGCACCGCCGCCACCGGTTGCCCCGACGCTAAGGTAAGCATGCGCCCATAAAGCGACCGGAAGCGTTCGAGGGCGACAGCGGCTGTCCCATCAAGTGAAATGTCCCCGGAAAAAACGAGATCCGTTTTTATTTTTGCTACCGACGAAGGCAGACAGTCGTGCAGACGCTGCAGGGATTGTGTACCGATACCCTTCTCCTGCCCCAACAAAATACACTGCTGGCCGGTGCTGGCTGTCCCGGCAAGCAGCAGCATCCAGTAATAGAGCAGACGGCAATCGCCTTTGGTGTAATAGGCCTCGAGATTGACCAACTGGAAAGGGATGCCCCTGGCGGTGAGCACCGTGCTCAATGCCTCTGCCTGGCGCGAGGTCCGGTAGAGAACGCCGATATCACGAAACGATACCTTCCCCGTCCCTGCAGAGTCGAAGTGGTCGAGACTGCGGTGCGAGGTCCCCCCCAGTTGCAGCTCGATCTGATCGGCAATAAAGGCGGCCTCCTGGTCAGGGCCAGTACAGGATTGCACATGGATGGCCCCTGGTAGCTGGCTGCAGGGGTGCATGGCGGCCACCGGCCGGGGATGGGGATTGTGAGCGATCAACTGCTCAGCGGCATGAACGATCCGGCTGCCGCTCCGGTAATTGCGGACCAGTTGATGGCACTCGGGTTGATACTCGCGGATAAAGGCATGAAACCATTTCGGATCGGAACCGCGGAAACCGTAAATGGCCTGATCAGGATCACCGATGGCAAAGACCGTGGCCGTCTGGGCCAACAGGGTGACGAGGGTGTACTGGGCCTGATTGATGTCTTGAAATTCATCGACAAAGAGATGCCCGGTAGCTGCCCGGATGGCAGCGGCTTCTGCGCCGCCCTGCTGCAACAACGCCACGGTGCGCGGCACCACCGCCTCGATATCGATCAATGAGCGTTCCGCCAGCACCTGAAAATAGCGCGTCACCTCCGGGTCTAAGGGCGGTTCCACGGCCAGACGCAGAGCAACGGACAGATTGCGGGAAATTTCCCCTCGTGCCTTTTCGCTCAATTCCGGAAACAACGCCTCGAAAACAGCAGCCCTCTCCTCCGGCCCAGCCACCTGCAAATCCGGAAGACTGCGCCGTAACTGCGCCAGGCAATAGCCGTGAAAGGTGGCGACCGTCAGTGCGGCCCCGGCGGTCATCGCTCCCTGCAGCCGCGCCCTCACCTCGGCCGCCGCCTTGTTGGTAAAAGTGATCACCGTACAAGGTAAGTTTGCTATTGCCGCCATCCGCAGCACCCGGCTGACCAGGGTGTGGGTTTTGCCGGTTCCCGGCCCTGCCTGGACTAGGATCAGGGCGGCCTCGCTGGCCACCGCCTGCTGCTGCTCGCTGTTCAAATCTTTTACCACCGGAGCAGCCGCCAGCTCTGCCGCCTTGGAGGTGAGCACCAGCTGGCTGCGATCCTTTGCTTTTTTTGGGGCGCTACCTGTGGCCGGACCGAACAACCGGCCCTGCCCGCAGAGAGTGGCGCGTTCCCCTGCAGAGAACACCTTGATGACACCAAACTCCCCGTCGTAACCGGGCTGACGGATTACCCGGTTCTCGCGGACCCGTTCGATCGCCTCGGCCACCAGAGGAAGTCCCTTAGCCCTGATGGCCTCCCCCGGTGTATCGAGGAGAAGCGCAAATTCGGAACCGAAGGTATTGATCAGCCGGACATACCCTTCCAGTGCCTTTTTGCTGGCCGGCCCTGTGCCGCACAATTCAGCGACGATCTCCTGCAAGGGAATAAGACTGTGCACCTTGGGACTGCCGGACGGATAAACGGCCAGGGGTCGGTCAGCCAGTTCCATCACCCGGTGGAGTACCCCGATGGTCAGGGGTTTGCCGCAATCGGGGCAAAGGCCATCGACCTTCCGTGTGGCCGCCGGTTGCAAACAGACGCCGCAATTACGGTGCCCGTCGCAATGGTACTTGCCCTCCTCCGGAAAAAATTCAACCGTGGCGGTAAAAACCTGCTCACCCCCGCCATTCACCGGGGTACGGAGCGCATCGCGCATGGAAAAGTAATCAAAGCCCGTGGTGAAAATATTGGCCTCGCGACCCAGCTTGGCCGGGGAGTGGCAATCGGAGTTGGATATCAGGGTACAACGGTCCAGGGACGAAATCAGCCGGTTCATCTCCGGATCGGAGGAAAGCCCGGTTTCCAGGGCAAAAATATGCTTACTGAGATCGCCAAAACACTCTTCGATGCTGTCGAAACCGGATTTCGAACCGAACAGGGAAAACCAGGGGGTCCAGATATGGGCAGGGACGAGAAAGCCTTCGGGGGCTTTTTCCAATAAAATTTCAAGAAGATCGCGGGAGTCGAGACCGAGGATGGGCCGTCCGTCGGAGGCGATATTGCCGAGGCGGGCGAGGGTGCCATTGACCCGTTGGACTGATTCGAAATCAGGGGCATACAACAGGTTGTGCACCTTCCTGACCTTGCCGCCCCGTTTATAGATGGAGCTGACCTCGGCACTGAGGACAAAGCGGATGGCGAATGGCGAGGCGGCGGGGCGGATACCTGCAGGCATCAGTGCTTGGAAATCAAAGCTGGGGTCAGGTTTCAGCCGAAAAAAACCAGGCTCGGCAGGCTCGAGATACTGATGGAGATGGGCAAACCAGCCGGGATGGGTAAAATCGCCGGTCCCCACCACCCCGATGCCCTTGATCGCTGCCCAGGCTGCCAGTCCGTGCAGGTGGCTGGCCTTGCTCGTGGCCCGAGAATACAGGGAATGGATATGGAGATCGGCGATGTATTTCACGGGGAAGACCGCCAGCCGTAGAGGTGATGCTGCTCAATATACGCAAAGACCGCAGGCGGCAGCATGGCAGGGACCGTGCCGTGCCCCAGGTCATCTCTGATGGCCGATGAAGATATCGGCAGCTGGACATCTTCGAGATATTCCAACGTGCGACCGTCTTTGTCGATCCACTTCCCTTTTTGCTGATCAAAGATAAAAGAGGGATCAAGGGCATTGATCGCCTGCTGGATCGCTGGTAGCCCGATGGTGTCCCGCTTGACCACAATAAGACTGACCAGGGTGAGCAGCTCTGCAGCCCGATGCCAATGCGGCAGATCGAGTAACGAATCGGCACCGATAATAAGAAAATAGCGGTTCCGGCCGTAACGTTCGATCAGGGCTTCTACGGTATTGATGGTGTAGGAGGGGGTCGGCAGCTCCTGTTCGATCAGGGAAAGCCGCAGCTGCCTGTCCGGGCAATCAACCAGCGTGGCAGCCAGCATGGCCGCTCGATGGGAGAAAGAGGCGACCGGCTGCCCTTTGTGGGGTGGTTGCGGGGCGGGAATGAAAAACAAGCTATCGAGCCGGCAGCGATCAAGGACATGCCGGGCCAGGGTAAGATGCCCCGCATGCACGGGATCAAAGGTCCCGCCAAACAAACCTATATGCTGGTTTTCATCTGAGGCGGTCACGCTTCAGGCGCGGGTCTCGCCCGCGCCGTAGACGATGAATTTACGAGTGGTCAATTCTAGCAATCCCATCGGCCCGTAGGCGTGGAGCTTGGTGGTGGAAATGCCGATCTCAGCACCCAAACCGAACTGGCCGCCGTCATTGAAGCGGGTTGAGGCATTGATCATGACCGCCGAGGCATCGACCTCCCGCAGGAAGCGCTGACTGCGTTCATAGGAGCGGGTTATGATGATTTCGGTATGCTTTGAGCCGTAGCGGGCGATATAGTCCATGGCCTCGTCGAAATCGGCCACCACCTTGACAACCAGCACCAGATCAAGAAATTCCGTGCCCCAATCGCTCTCAGAGGCCGGTTCGATCATCTCATCGCAGAGGAGACAACTGCGGTGACAGCCAAGCAGCCGCACCCCTTCCTTTTTCAGGGCCTCGGCGACTTTAGGCAGGAATTCGGCCGCGATATCCCGATGCACCAGCAACCCTTCCAAGGTATTACAGGCACTGGGCCGCTGCACCTTGGCATTGAGAATAATGCGGACCGCCATGTCAAAATCAGCGTCTTCGTCGACAAAGGCGTGGCAGACGCCCTTATAATGTTTGAGCACCGGGATGCGGGATTTTTCGCTCACCGCCCGGATCAGCCCCTCACCGCCGCGCGGGATAACCAGATCAATGTATTCTTCATGCTGGAGCAGGCAGTCGATGCCTTCACGGTCGGTAAAAGACAGCACCTGAATACTCGCCGGATCGACCCGATGCTTGGCCAGTACCTCCTGGAGGACCTTGGCCAGGACCAGATTGGAACGCAGGGCCTCGGAACCGCCGCGAAGGATAACGGCATTGCCGGCCTTCAGACAGAGGGCGGCCGAATCAATGGTAACATTAGGCCGGGATTCATAAATCATGCAGATAACCCCCAGCGGTATCCGCATGCGGCCGACGGTGATGCCGCTGGGCCGACGGCGCATCTCGCTGACCTCGCCCACCGGATCCTCAAGGGCGGCCACTTCACGCAACCCCTGCACCATCTCGCCAATGACTTTCTCGGTGAGCTGCAAACGGCTGAGCATGGCAGAGGCAACGCCTTTTTTTTCGGCATCGGCCATATCCTTGGCATTTTCGCTGAGGATCAGCTCCTGTTGCGCCACCAAGGCCTCGGCAGTATCAAGCAGAACCCGGTTTTTTTGCGAGGCGGGCATAGCGCCGATTGATCGGGCGGCCGCCTTGGCCTTAATGACCATCTCCAAGATAACCTTTTCTATCTGCTCACGTTCCATCCTTTCTCTCTCCTGTTACGTCGGTCTAGCCTTACGATAACCGGCCGGATATCCGACATTCCGGTCTCCAGCGCTGTCCCTTCGGTGCTCACTATGACGCGAAGCACGTCAATTGTAAAGCGGGTTTACGCCAAACCGTCCGGACCCATGACCACGAGGTTATCACGGTGAATAACCTCGTCACTGTCCTTGAAACCAAGAATACTTTCGACCTCATGGGTCTTTTTCCCCTTAATCCGTTCAATATCGGCGCTGGCGTAATTGCAGAGACCGGCAGCAATGACGGTCCCGTCCCGATCCAGGCAGTGTACCGAGGCACCGACCCCAAAGCTGCCCTGAACCTCGACCACCCCGGAAGGAAGCAGGCTCTTGCCCTGGTCGACCAGAGCACGGCGAGCGCCGTCATCAAGAACAAGAAATCCTTGCGGCCGCAGGACATAGGCGATCCAGTGTTTGCGCCGATTGATCTTGCCCTTGCTGGGCAGAAAAAAAGTGCCGATCAATTCCCCGCTGAACAGGGCCTGAAGAATCTGGGGATGCCGCCCCGGTCCGATAAACGAACAGCCGCCACAGGCAGCAACCATCTTGGCTGCCCTGATCTTAGCCATCATGCCGCCGGTGCCGAGCAGGCTGGCTGAATGGCCGGCCATCTTTTCGATCTCTTTGGTAATACTGACGACCGTATAGACGGGGCTGGCTGATGGGTCTTCAAGGGGGTGACTGGTGTAAAGACAATCGACATCGGTGAGTATGATATACATATCAGCGCCGATCATATTGGAAATCAAAGCGCCCAGCGTATCGTTGTCGGAAAACCGCAGTTCTTCCGCGGAGACCGTATCATTTTCGTTGATAATCGGCACGACCCCGAACTCAAACAGGGTGAGAATGGTGTTGCGTACATTGAGATAGCGGTCACGGTGGGAAAGATCGGCGTGGGTCAGGAGCACCTGAGCGACCGGCTGATGAAAGCCGGCAAAGGCCTGCTCATAGGCATGCATCAACAGCCCTTGACCCGTCGCGGCCAGGGCCTGTTTCACCTTCAGCTCTTCGTGGGGGGTCTTGGCGATGCCCAGTTGTTTGCGTCCGGCGGCCACCGCGCCTGAGGTAACCAGGATAACCTCCCGACCGGTAGAGCGTAGAAAAGAGACTTGCCGAGCAATATTGTCGATGATGTGGGGATCAAGGCCGTTATCGTCGGTCAGGACAGCGCTGCCGACCTTGATCACAACTCGCTTGGCTTGATCAAAAAGGGTCTGCCGATAAAAAAGACCGTCTTCCTTATTCACCTGAAAGGTCATCGCGCTCCTCTGCTCGTTGCTCCTCCAACAGATCGCTGAGGAGTTCTTTCAACGGTTCCAGACCATCACCTTCTTCTGCCGATATCGCCAGCACCGGCATGCCGACATCGGTAAACAGCTGCTCAACCTCAGCCAGACGTTCTTCATCGATCAAATCTATTTTGTTAAGCACAATCAGATGCTTCCGGTCGAGCAGGGCCTCGTTATAGGCGGCAAGTTCCTGGGCAAGGACCCGATAGTCCTGCAGCGGCTGCTCGTCGGGGGTCGAGGCATCAATCAGATGGAGCAGAATGGAGGTCCGTTCAATATGGCGAAGAAACTGATGCCCTAAACCAATCCCCTGATGCGCGCCCTCCACCAGCCCCGGTATATCGGCAATGATGCAAGGCTCGGTGAATCTGAGATGCATGACCCCCAGTTGCGGCTCAAGCGTGGTAAAAGGATAGGGCGCTATTTTCGGATTGGCCGCCGAAAGCTTGGAGAGCAGGGTCGATTTGCCGGCATTGGGCAGACCGATCAGGCCGACATCCGCCAGCAGCTTCAGCTCTATTTTCAGCCATCGTTCCTCCCCCAGTTTGCCGAGTGTAGCCTTGCGCGGCGCCCTGTTGGTGGAGGTGGCAAAACGGGCATTGCCGAGGCCGCCCCTGCCGCCTTCAGCAGCCAGATATCTCTGCCCAGACTCCTTCAGGTCAACCAACACTACCCCGGTTTCTGCATCTTTAATCACCGAACCCACTGGCACCAGAAGGGTAGCATCCTCGCCACCTCGTCCATGCATGTCGCTCCCCTGTCCGCGAATGCCTGAGTCGGCCTTGAAGTGCGAACGGTAACGGAAATCGATCAGGGAGCGAAGATTACGGTCGGCAACCAGATAGACATCACCACCCTTACCGCCGTCGCCCCCGTTGGGACCACCGCGGGGTACATATTTTTCCCGCCGGAAGCTGACACAGCCGTTCCCGCCGTCACCGGCCTTCACGAAAAATTTTGCTTCGTCGACAAATCCCATACTTTATCCGGAGGAATGAAAGAAAACTAACACGAAAAAAACCCGGCACCAATATAGTATTGATGCCGGGTGTTCAACAGTTTCTACAGGCAATACCTGGTTATGCGTGATATCCTCCCCCCAGCGTACAGAGGGGGAGGGGGTTCTCACCCGATGGGATAAACGGCTACCCGTTTTTTGTCCCGTCCAAAATTTTCATACTGGACAGTGCCATCAATTTTGGCAAAAAGCGTATAGTCTCTGCCACAGCCGACATTTTCACCAGGATGAATAACCGTTCCCAATTGGCGGACCAAGATACTCCCGGCAGTGACAACCTGTCCGCCGAAACGTTTCACCCCGCGTCTTTGTCCCGCACTGTCGCGACCATTGCGCGAACTGCCGCCTGCTTTTTTATGTGCCATGGTATGTTCTCCAGAAAATCAGTTATTCACTTAATGCTGAAATCGTCTCAATGGTCAGGGCGGTGTACATCTGGCGATGTCCTTTTTTTACCTGATAGCCCTTACGTTTATTTTTCTTGAAAACGATGACCTTTTTATGCCGACCCTGCTCAGCGATCTTGGCAACCACTTTTGCCCCGTCGACCACAGGCTGGCCGATCTTGACGGTTTCACCGTCAACCACCAGAAGGACATCTGCTAACTCAACCGTGTCGCCAACTTCACCCTGAAGTTTTTCAACGCGAAGTGTATCGCCGGCCTCTACCTGATATTGTTTACCGCCGGTCCGAACTATTGCATACATGCGACTCCTCCTCTCTATCCTCAAATCTAATCCGTTCAATGGAAATATTTAATCGCAGAACGTGTAATTTAACTCTATTACACCAACTCCTGTCAAGACTAATTTCGATCTGCAACTATTTAAATCAGGGGAACCGCTTCACCGGCGAATCGTTGCCCGCAAGGGCCATCGCAATCGCTCGCCCTCCTCCCCTCAGAGAAGGTTAAATTCCTCAGCGCCACCACTTTCCCTTGTCTGATACCAGAAAAAAAGATAGGCTGACATTTACGTCCAGGCACATTGTTGCCGACCAACGATAAGCACTACGTGGCCCAGAAAGGAGGCCTTCACCGGGTTCTTCCCCAAAAAGCGTACGGTGGAGTTATCGTTTGAGCCAATCTTTTTCCAGGAGATACCGACATGCAGAAAATGGAATGCCCCTGTGGATACGTTTACGATCCTACTGAAGGCGATTATGATCACGGCGTGCCGCCCGGAACAGCCTTTACCGATCTGCCCGACGACTGGGTCTGCCCAAAGTGCGGTGCGGAAAAGGAATACTTCTACGCTGTCGATTGATCATCACTCCGCAGGGCGTTGTGCCGAACAGGCCCGGCGCCCCGTGGCACCCTCCAGATTCGGCCACCCTTTGCCAACTGAAGGCCTCCGCGCCTTCTTCCCTACGGCCCACTGACAAACTCCTGCTACCCGTCATCCACCGCCAATTCCCGTTTCGCTCCTGCCCCACTTTTTCTCTTGTGCAAAGACCACTGATACCATATTATCAATAATTCCGACAGGAAGAAAATCATTCCCCCACTTTCACAGAGGAGGTTTCCCCCATGTCTTTCCATCGTGGCAATCTCGTAGCAGCACTCTTTTTTTTCTTCGCACCGATTCTCTTGGTCTCACCATCAACCGCAGACTATTACAATGAGCCTGCAGAACTTGTCGACAGAGCGATTTCTGTCTACAAAGGATTTATGGTTGACCCGAACATGGAGTGGTTTCAACGCAATGTCCACCAAGCCAAAGGTGTTTTCATTGTGCCGCAGATGCTGCGCGGCGGTTTCATCGTCGGTGGCTCCGGGGGCCGCGGCCTTCTGCTGGCCCAGGATGGCCTTTCGGGCAAATGGAGCTATCCGGCCTTTTACAGCATGGGTTCGGTCTCGCTAGGCTTCCAGATCGGCGCCGATGCTTCGGAAATCATCCTACTTATCATGACCGAACGAGGTTTGGGCGCCATGCTTTCCACTGATTACAAACTCGGTGCCGATGTGTCGGTGGCCGCCGGACCGGTGGGGGCATCAGCCAAGGCGCAAACCGCTGACATTCTAGCCTTTGGCCGCGCCCAGGGAGCCTTTGGCGGAATCAGCGTCGAAGGCGCGGTCATCTCGCCGCTGGTAGACTGGAACCGGATCTATTACGGCAAATCCGTGCAGGTCTTTGACATCATTAACAACCAAAGCGTTACCAATAAACAAGCGGAACCGCTGCGCGAACTCATGCCCAAACCCGGCAAAAGCAGCCAAATACTGGGCAAATAGGAAGACACGGCCAACGTTTGGGAAAATTTTACCGTGACCTGGTGCGGATATCAGTGACCCAACAACCGATTTTCATCATCGACCACCCCCAACCCGGGTTTCTGGTAGTGAACCTTGGCGGCGCCTGGACCCTGCACACTAGTCCGCCCGAACCGACGGAATTACTGACGGCACTTAACGACACCGTCCGTTCCCTCGCCTTTGCCAGCCAACACCTGGAGGATTGGGACACCCGGCTGCTGATCTTCCTCAGAACCGTCATCTCCGCTGCCCGAGAGCAACACATTGAAGTCAACCTCACTGGCTTGCCACCAGGGGCGCAACGGTTGCTGGCTCTGGCCGAAGCGGTCCCGGAAAAAACAACCTACAGCAAGACCGCTCGCGAGTCCTTTGTCACGCGAATCGGTCGCCTGGCAATCGTTCTTTTTGCCCAAATCCAGGAGGTGACTGCCTTCACCGGGGAAATCATCCTAGAATTCTTGACCCTCATCGCCGGCAAATCACCGTTCCGTGCTCGCGATTTTTTCTTCTTTGTCCAGGCCTGCGGGGCCGAATCGCTGCCAATCGTCTCCCTGATTGCAGTTCTGGTAGGGGTTATCCTTTCTTTTGTCGGCGCCGTCCAGTTGCAGATGTTCGGAGCCCAAATCTACGTGGCCAACCTGGTCGGCCTGGGCATGGTCTTGGAGATGGGGGCGCTGATGAGCGGTGTCATCGTCGCCGGGCGCATCGGTGCGGCCTATGCGGCGCAACTGGGCACCATGCAAGTCAATGAAGAGATCGACGCCCTGCGCACCATAGGTATTTCGCCGGTGGGTTTCCTGGTGCTGCCGCGGATGCTGGCCCTGATGCTCATGCTCCCCCTGCTCTGCATCTATGCCGACATCATGGGTATCCTTGGCGGCTCGGTTATTGGGGTCACCATGCTCGATCTGTCGCTGGTAGAGTACCTGGAACAGACTCGCAAGACCCTCCACCTTAGCCAGTGCGGCCAGGGGTTGCTGAAGAGTTCGGTATTCGGGGTGCTGATCGGCTACGCCGGCTGCCTGCGCGGCATGCAGTGCGGCCGCAGTGCCCTGGCGGTAGGCGAGGCCACCACCTCGGCGGTGGTAACCTCGATTGTCTTGATTGTGGTCTCGGACTCGATCATCACCTTTATTATCAATCGGTAGCACCGCCGCCATGACCGCCACAGCCCCAGCGATCACCATCAAAGACCTGACCATGGCCTACGGCAGTTTCGTCCTGCAGCACGATCTTAACTTTTCCATCGCCAAAAACGATATCTTTGTCATCATGGGAGGCAACGGCTGCGGCAAATCCACCCTGCTCCGCCACATGCTTGGCCTTAAACCACCAGCCAAGGGGTCAATCTGGTACGGCGAGGAAAGCTTCTGGGAACTTCCCGACGAGGACCGCGCCCGGATTCTCCGCAAGACCGGCATCCTCTACCAGACCGGCGCCCTATGGAGCTCGATGACGCTCGCCGAAAACGTCGCCCTACCGCTCCTCCATTACACCGATCTTTCGCCTGAGGTTATCCGGGAGTTGGTGGCCTTCAAGCTGTCGTTGGTTGGCCTGGCTGGGTTCGAGGAATTTTATCCGGCCGAACTCTCCGGCGGGATGCGCAAACGGGCGTCTCTGGCGCGGGCGATCGCCCTGGATCCGGAAATTCTTTTTTTCGACGAACCTTCGGCCGGGCTTGATCCGATCAGCGCCCGAATCCTTGACGAGCTGATTTTGGAACTCCGGGAAAGTCTGGGGGCAACCCTGGTTGTCGTCACCCATGACCTGGCATCGATTTATACCATCGCCACCAACTCGGTCTTCCTCGACGGTGACAGCAAAACCATGTTGGCAACAGGGGATCCCAAGACCCTGCTGCGGGAATGCACCGATACGACGGTGCTCAATTTTCTCACCCGGGGGACCGGAGAACGGGAGGTAAGAACGGTTTGAGCAAAAAAGCCAATCCCACTCTGGTCGGCACCTTTGTCCTGGCCGCCATCGCCCTGACCGTTGCGGCCATTATCGCCCTGGGCAACATCAAGTTTAAGGATAATAAATTTCGCTGCGTCGCCTTTTTCACCGGCTCGCTCTACGGCCTCGATATCGGCGCTCCGGTGACCTTCCGGGGAGTCACCATCGGTCGGGTCAGCGAAATCCGGATCAATTTCGACAAACAGCAGAGTAACTATATCATCCCGGTCTATGTCGACATTGAACAGACACCGGACCTTGGGGGCGACCATGTTGAAAATTGGAATCCGGCAAATATTCAACGCATGATGCAGCAGCTGATCAACCAGGGGATGCGGGCGCAGCTCAAAATGAGCAGCCTGCTGACCGCCAAGCTCTACATCGACCTGGCCTTTTATCCGGATACCGAGGCGCACCTCCACGGTACAAACGCTGGCTTGATCGAGATCCCGACCCAGGCGTCGGGACTGGAGCAGATCACCCAAAAGCTGGAAAGCCTGCCGCTCAACGAGATCCTCGACAAAACCGCCACGGCCCTCGACGGCATCAACCGTATCATCAACTCCACCGAAACCCGCAATGCCCTGAAGGCACTGGATTCCACCCTCACCCGACTCGACACCCTCCTGGCCCACGCCGATACCGAACTGCCAGGCCTGACCGTTGATTTAAAAAAGGGACTGGCAAACTTTTCCACCTTAGCCACCACCGCGACGGGCATCCTCCGGACAGCGGACAAAGAACTCCCGTTGATGAGCCGCGACCTGCAGCAACTGTTGACAAATCTCAACGGAACGGCAACTGCGCTCACCAAGACCTTAAATAATATCGAACAACTGACAGCCAAAGACTCCACGCTCACCTATCAGGTAGCCAGCTCCCTGCAGGAGATTGAGAAAGCCGCCTCTTCTATCAGACAATTGACCGAATACCTGCAACAAAATCCCAATGCCCTGGTTTTCGGTCAAGGAAAAGACAAACCATGAAGCATCAATTGAAGCCCCTCTACCCGCTGGTATCGTTGCTGCTGGGCGCCCTCTTGCTCAGCGCCTGCATTTCCGGCCCGACGGCCAACACGTTGTATACCCTGCAACCGGCCCGACAGGATAGGCTGGGACAAGAATTTTCCAATTTCAAAGAAATGATCCTGATCATGCCGGTTCGCCTGGCACCACAACTGCAAGGTCGGGGCCTGGTCAGCCAACGTTCGGTTACCGAATCCAAGGCCTCGTTGAACCATGTATGGGCCGGTCCTCTGGACCAACAGATCGCCGAAAATATTGTCAGCACGCTCAAAGACCTATTAGGTACGGATAACGTTGCCGTCTATCCTGGCCCCCGCTTCGGCGCTACCCGCTATCAGGTGGAGATCGAAATCAACGAATTCAGCGGCAACGCACAGACCTTCACCACCCGCGCCGTCAGCACCCTCAGCGACACCGCCACCAAAACCATGCTGTACAGGAAATCGTTCCAACAGACGCGGATTATCGACAAACCCGACTATTCAGGCTATGTTGCAAGCGCCTCGCAGGCTATCGGCGACCTGAGCAAAGAGATGGCCGCCGCCCTGCTGGCAGCTCGTCAATCTCAACCAACAACCCAACGTTCCCATGAAAAATAATCGCACACCGCTGCTCCTGTTTGTCCTGTTGGTCGCCCTGGCCGGTTGCAACCACCTAAAACCCGAGGCCTTGCTCAGCAGTATAACCGGACCTGAAAAACTTAAAGTCGGCATGGCGTTAGACGCACCGCCGCTTGCCTATAAGAAAAACGATACGCTCACAGGCCTGGAGACAAAATTCGCCGCTGGTCTCGCCCGGTCCACCGGAAAAACTCTCGAGATGGTTGAGTTGCCGCGTCAAGGACTCGCGCAAGCGCTGCTCGACAAAAAAATCGATATCATCATGTCGGGCCTGACCGAGGCCATCGCTCAAGAGCAAAAGCTGGCCGGCACCACGCCGTATCTGATCTCGGGCCAGGTCTCGCTGGTCCATCTCGATGTCTACAAACAACTGGGCAATGGCACCCGCAATCTCACGGAACCCAAGGTGCGGCTCGGCGTCGTCACCGACAGTCCCGGCGATGTGCTCATCAAAGGGCTTAAGCCCCAAGGAAAGATAACCCGGTATACCACGGCCCCGGAGGGGGTGCAGGCTCTGATCGCCAACACCATCGATGTCTTTGTCTACGACATGCCCGCCAATTTCTATTACGCCTCGCTCTACGTCGACAAAGGCCTGACCCCGGGAGCAACACCCATGACCCGCGAGCAACTGGTGTGGGGTGTACGCCCGGATGACCCAAATCTACTCAAGGCTGCCAACGAGTATTTGGCCAGCATCCAACAAAGCGGCGAACTCCAGAACCTGATCGAACGTTCCATCCCCTTCTACAAAAACACCGCCTACAGCCCGAAGAAATAATCCCTTGGTGGGCGAATTGCTGTAATGCCTGCAATCCATCATCCTGAGGGTTCCACCTCACCACCAAACCGCAGATCCATCTGCACCAACCGGCGATAGAGGGAATCGGTGCCCATCAACTCCTCGTGGCTCCCCTGCTCGACAATCCTGCCCTGATCCATGACCACTATCCGATCCACCCGACGGATGGTGGAGAGCCGGTGGGCGATCACCAGCGAGGTGCGGTCACTGAACCCCGCTGCAATAGCCTGTTCCAGCATGTTTTCCGATTCAGTGTCAATGGAAGCGGTGGCTTCATCCAGCACCAGGATGGCCGGATTACGGTAGAGGGCCCGAGCAAAGGAAAGCAATTGTTTCTCACCCAGAGAGAGGTTGAGCGCCCCCTCGCCAATCACGGTTTCCAGGCGGTTGGGCAGCCTGTCGATAAACGATTTGATCCCGGTCTGGAGGAGCAGGTTGCGCAGCCGAACCTCGTCCGCTTCCTGGTCAAGAACAATGTTGGCACGTATGGTGTCCGGTATGATGAAAATATCCTGCATGATGATGCCGATCCGCTGCCGCAACTCCTGGAGCGGCAGATGGCGGATATCCTGGCCGTCGATGAGGACCGCGCCGTGCATGGGATCGTAAAAACGCACCAAAAGCGAAATCAGGGTCGATTTCCCCGCTCCTGTTGACCCGACCAGGGCAACGGTCTCCCCCGGCGCAATGGTCAGATCGATGCCCTTGAGCACCGGCTGGTCTGGTTCGTAGCCGAAACGTACCTGCCGAAACTCGATGCGAGCGCTTGCCGCCATCGGTTTGCCTGATTGCACCGGTTCAAGAATACCCATAGCGGAACGGGTATCGAGCGTCTGAAAGATGCGTTCCGCCGAGGCCATGGCTGACTGAACAATGGAATATTTCTGGGAAAGCTCCCGCAACGGCTGGAAAAAAAGCCGCATGTATGCGAGAAAGGCTACCAGCTCGCCGATCGTCAACTGATGACGGATAACCTCGCCGCCGCCGTACCAGATGAGCAAAGCGATAGCCGCCGAACTCATGAGCTCGGTCAGAGGCATGAAGGCCCCGAATACCCGGATCTGCCCAAATGATCGCAGCAGGTATTCCTGGGTCAATTCGCTGTACGCCCGACTGCACCGCTCCTGAGAACCAAAGGCCTGAATGACGCCAACCCCGGCAAGCGATTCGGCAAGGAAGGCATTGATTTTGGCCATCTGCGACCTGATCAGCCGAAACTTCTCGCGTGCAAAACGGGAAAAGACGATCGTCGAGACCAAGGCCAAGGGCACAAAAATGGCCATGACCACAGCCAGCCGCACATTCATCATCGCTAAAAAACAGAAGATGCCGATCAGCTTGAGGCCGTCGTTGCACAGGGTGACCATCACCGAGGTGAACATCTCGTGCATATTCTGGATATCGTTGGTCAACCGGGTGACCAGACGCCCCGCGGGCTGGTTGTGAAAATAGGCAAGATCCAGGGTCAGGAGATGGGCGAAGAGGTGCTGGCGCAGGCGGTGCATGATCGATTGGCCGATCCATTCAAGCACCACCACCTGGCAGAACGTGGCAAGAAAAACAACCCCGACCAGCAACCCGTACTGCAGGACCACCCGCCCCAGTCCGGCAATCCGCAGGGCAGGGGTCAGGGTGGCGGTGACGATATAGTGATCGATGCCCAGCTGCAGCAAACGGGGCAGACCAAGGGTGGCGGCGGTGACGACCAGAGCGAGCACTACCGCCCCTACAAGTCCGGCCACGTGGCCCGAACAGTAGACCAAAATCCGCCGCCAGAGCCGGGCATCGCCAATGGAACCCGTTTGCCCATCTTCCGAATAGCCGAAATTATGCATCGTTGTGCTGTTTCTCCACCATGGCCAGATAGAAGGGGTTGCTCAGGAGATCCTGGTGCCCTCCCTGCGCAACGATCCGACCTGCGTCGAGCAGAACGATCCGGTCGCAGTGGCGCAGGACGTTGACCCGGTGGGAAACAAGCAGGACCGTTTTTTTCTCCCCTGCCAGGGTCGAGAGGAGCCCCTGCAGCACCTGTTGCTCCGTTTCGACATCAATGGCGGAGAGGGCATCGTCGATGACCAGCATGGGCCGGTCGCAGAGTAGGGCCCTGGCCAGGGCCAGCCGCTGTCGCTGCCCGCCGGAGAGCTTCACCCCCCGCTCGCCGATAACCGCCCGATAACCGCCGGTAAAGGTCCGGATATCGGCATCGATGGCTGCCGCCCGCGCCGCTGCCTCGATCTCGGCGCCGGTGGCCTCCGGCCTGCCAAAGGCGATATTATTGGCAATCGTGTCCGCGAACAGCACCGGCTCCTGGCCGACATAGGCGATGCACTGCCGCAGCTGGGCCTGCGAAAGTTGATTAACATCCCTGCCCCGAAAAAACAGCATGCCATCCGCCACCGGATACATCCGTAGCAGCAGTTTGCACAGCGTCGACTTACCCGAGCCGGTCCGTCCGGTTATCCCGAGCACGCCTGGCCCAATTTCGAGGTCAAGATCGCTCAGCACCGGACGAACCGAGGCCCCATAGGCAAAGGTTAAACGGCGACAGGAATACACTGTGGGAGCGGCTGGAGGCGGGGCAAGGGCTACCCCGGCGCTGACCACTGGTTGCTCAGCGAGCAGCCGATGGATCCGGCGCAGACTGGTAGCCCCCC